>OJHM01000060.1_pt1 | contig 39464 bp, 35 predicted proteins | sample 1595241 | NCBI WGS metagenome assembly OJHM01 (sample SAMN05416781, study PRJEB24817) | seawater metagenome | isolation source: Sea water | place: Canada:Atlantic | collected 2013-11
GAGATGCTCAGGAGTCTCGTGGGCTCGGAGATGTGTATAAGAGACAGGCACAGGATCGGCCCGCGCAGTTTCTGGCTGCGCTGCTGCACGGCGAGGTATTCGACGATGCGTTCCTTGACCTTCTCAAGCCCGTAATGATCCGCATCGAGGACCGCCTCGGCCTTGCCCAGATCCTTTTTAACGCGGGATTTCTTGCCCCACGGGATCGACAGCATCCAGTCGAGGTAGTTGCGCACGACCGTCGCCTCGGCAGACATCGGGGACATGTTCTTGAGCTTCTTCAGCTCCGCCAATGTCTTTTCCAGCGCCTCGTCGGACAGTTTGGTCGCGGCGATCTTTTCCTCGTACTCGGCTACGGCGTCCTCATTCGTGTCGCCGTCACCCAGTTCCTTCTGGATCGCCTTCATCTGCTCGTTCAGATAATATTCGCGCTGGGTACGCTCCATCTGTGTCTTGACGCGGGACTTGATCTTCTTTTCCACGCGCAGGACGGAAATCTCACCCTGCATCATGCCGAAGATCTTCTCCAGCCGCGCACCGAGGTCAGCGGTTTCCAGCAAGTCCTGCTTCTGCTCGATCTTCGCACCCAGATGGCCCGCGACGGTGTCGGCGAGCTTCTGCGCCTCCGCGATCTCACCTACGGCAGCGACCGCTTCGTCAGGAATGTTCTTGTTCAGCTTGGCATAGCGTTCGAAATCGGCGGCGATATTGCGGGTCAGCGCCTCGATGGCGTCCTCATCCTCGCGCGTTTCGATGATCTGCGTGGCATCGGCCTCGAAATACTCACCGGCGTCGCGGATGGTATCGAGGTTCTGACGGGTCTGCCCCTCGACCAGAACCTTGACGGTGCCGTCCGGCAGTTTGAGCAGTTGCAGAACGCTGGCCAGCACGCCGGTGGTGTAGATCGACGCCTCGGTCGGCTCATCCTCAGCCGGATCGCGCTGCGCGGCCAGCAGGATTTTCTTGTCACCGGTCATCACGGCTTCCAATGCCTTGACCGACCGTTCGCGGCCTACGAACAGCGGGACGACCATGTGCGGAAAGACGACGATGTCGCGCAGGGGAAGGACCGGAAGGGTAATTTTCGGAGTCTCGGTCATAAAATGTCCTTTCTAGCAAGGGGCCCGGTCCCGATCATCGGCAACGCAGGCTCCTCCATCATGCAAATGTAACTGTGCTTCGTTCACGGTGCGTTCAAGGGGCGCGGCGAGTCATCGGGGCATGTTGCGCTGTGAGGATCGCGGCGACAAGGGACCTACAGACGCTCCATGTCCCCATCCATGCGCCTGGCATGAAACGCCGCGACGAAATCGTCCAGATTTCCGGCGGAAATGGCGTCGCGCAGACCCTGCATCAACTCCTGATAGTAGTGCAGGTTGTGCCAGGTCAGCAGCATCGAGGCGATGATCTCCTGCGCCTTGTTGACGTGGTGCAGATAGGCCCGGGAATAATTGCTACAGGCAGGGCACGTGCATTCCGGGTCCAGCGGGCGCGGATCGTCGGCATGGCGGGCGTTGCGAATGTTGACCTGACCAAAGCGGGTCTGCGCCTGCCCCGTACGACCGGAGCGGGACGGCAGCACGCAGTCGAACATGTCGATGCCGCGCTGGACCGCGCCGACGATGTCGTCCGGCTTGCCCACACCCATCAGATAGCGCGGCTTGTCCGCCGGCAACTGATCCGGCGCATAATCCAGACAGCCGAACATCGCCTCCTGCCCCTCCCCCACGGCCAGGCCGCCCACCGCATAACCGTCGAAGCCGATGGCGGTCAGTGCCTCGGCCGATCTGGCGCGCAGGTCCTCCTCCAGCCCGCCCTGCTGGATGCCGAACAGGGCATGACCGGGACGATCGCCAAAGGCATCGCGGCTGCGCTGCGCCCAGCGCATCGACAATTCCATGCTCTTTTCAATCGCAGGACGATCCGCGGGCAAGGCCGGGCATTCATCGAAACACATCACGATGTCGGAGCCGAGGAGCTTTTGTATCTCCATGCTCCGCTCGGGGCTGAGGAAATGCTCGGACCCGTCGATATGGGATTTGAAGCGCACGCCCTCCTCGCTCATCTTGCGCAGATCGGCCAGCGACATGACCTGAAAGCCACCGGAATCCGTCAGGATCGGGCGGTCCCAGTTCATGAATTTGTGCAAACCGCCCAAATTGGCCACCCGCTCTGCTCCCGGACGCAGCATCAGGTGATAGGTGTTGCCCAGCAGAATGTCGGCACCGGTGGCGCGGACATTTTCGGGCAGCATCGCCTTGACCGTCGCCGCCGTGCCCACGGGCATGAAGGCGGGGGTGCGGATCTCTCCACGCGGCGTGTCGATCTGCCCGGTGCGGGCCTTGCCATCGGTCGCGGCGATGGTGAAGCTGAAACGGCTCATGGTACTCTCCCGATCTGTAGCGGGGATGCCGTGCGCGCCGCGCGCCGTCAACTGCCCTGCCAGTTCACTCTCATCAAATATTTCACTTTCCCCAAATATCCCCGCCGGAGGCTGCGACGTCGCGATAAAAGCGCACCTTTACGATGGGGCGAGGTTTCCTATATATTCACTCAGGTATATAGTTGAGGAGCCGCGCATGAACGCCGAGGCACCGATGGAGGGTACGCCCCTCATCAAACCATCCAGCACCGATCATCCGCTTTACGAGTCCATCGTGGAGGCGTGCCGAACCGTGCATGACCCTGAAATTCCGGTCAATATCTACGATCTGGGTCTGGTCTACACCATCGAGATCGCGGAGGACGGAGCGGTCGATATCCTGATGACGCTGACCGCGCCGGGCTGTCCCGTCGCGGGTGAGATGCCGGGCTGGGTCGCGGACGCCGTCGCCCCGCTGCCCGGGGTAAAAACGGTCGATGTCCAACTTATCTGGGAGCCGCCCTGGGGCATGGAAATGTTGTCGGACGAGGCACGGCTGGAGCTTGGCTTCATGTAAGCCTGCTTCTGCTGTGTCGGAAGACCCATCGAAATGTGAAAGGCCGCGCAATTTGCGCGGCCTTTGTCGTGAGAATGCAGTGCCATCAAAATGCGTCGAATCTATCGAATCTGCACTTCGTTCAGAACGTAATCCCGATCATTCACAATCACAGTCAGAACATCGTCTGCGATCCGCAGATCGACAACATCGATTTCCGCGCCGCCACGGCAATCGCTCAACTCGAAACGAGCTGTGGTTTCTGTGGGCGTGATGGTGCAAGCGCCGTCGCTCCAAATCAGGAAGTCCGGTCCGATCACCCAGTCGGGCGTTTGCGCGTCTGCATCCTGCGCCCACGCACCCAGATATGGTTTCAGCCGCTCTGGTGCGAGGTCTTCGGCTGTGTTCGTGCTGGCGGGCGCTGTTGTATCGGTATCAGCTTCGGATGTGCGAAGCTCGGCCAGGGCATTTTCGGCCCGTTGTGCCGCAAGCTCGGCGCGGATAGCAGCTTCGCGCGCGTCTGCGTCCGTCCGGCTGGCCTGCAATTCACGGGCACGCGACGCGGACTCAGCCCTCAATGCGGCGATTTCGTCTTCCAGGGCGACACGTTGCGCGATCAAAGCCTCACGCTCCTCATCCGCATCGGCCAGCGCTTGCGACAAGGCCTCTGCCTCTTGATCCGGTAGTTCTTCCTCAGCGGTTACGGTCTCAATGGGCAATTCTCCGTCGAGTTCCTGCGTTTCCTGCTGTCCTTCGGACGCGGCCAGTTCCTCGGTGGACTGTGTGGTCTGGGTTTCGGCGGTTTCGTCCTCGTCCTCCCAACATCCGGCGAGGGCTAGGGACGCGACTGTCAGCATCAGGGCGGTGCGGCGCATGAAATCTCCGATTCAAAATTATGTCGTTCACCGCTCAACGCATGAACGTGTCAGGTGGTTGCGTCCATGTCGCTTCCGACATGCGGAAAGCCGCATTCCTCGCCGGATCCGTCGCGGCAACCTTTAAGATATCTTCAGAGAACGGCATCGGACCTTCGGGGGCAGACATGACGGATATGGCAGACGTTCAGGGTGCACGGCGAACCGGGCGGCGGGGCGGCGGCGGTGCCGCGCGCCGGGCCGAGAGGACAGCCCCCCGTATCGAAGCCGCAAGATATATCGAACGGAACATACCGAATGTCGAGATTCTCACTCCCGAAGCCATCGAAATCATCGAGCACAACGCCGAGACCATTCTGGAGGAGATCGGCGTCGCCTTCGTCGATAATCCGGCGGCCCTGGATCGCTGGCGCGAGGCCGGGGCCGATGTGCAGGGCGAACGGGTGCACATTCCGCGTGGGTTGGCCCGTGCTCTGTGCGCCACCGCTCCCGCGCAATTTACTCAGTATGCCCGCAATCCCGATCGCAACGTGGTGATTGGCGGAAAGTCGCTGGTCCTCGCCCCGGTCTATGGCCCGCCTTTCGTACGCGATACCGATGGCGGGCGGCGATACGCAACGATGGACGATTTTCGCAAGTTCGTGAAGCTGGGCTACATGTCGAAATGGCTGCACCATTCCGGCGGTACGGTGTGCGAGCCGACGGATATCGCAGTGAACAAGCGGCATCTGGATATGTTGCAGGCGCATATGACGCTGTCGGACAAACCTTTCATGGGCAGCGTGACGGAGCCGATCAGGGCCACCGACTCGGTGGAGATGTGCAAGATCCTGTTCGGGCCCGCCGCGACGGAGGCCCCACACATGACGTCCCTGATCAACGTCAACTCCCCCCTTACCTTCGACAACACCATGATGGGCGCGTTGGAGATCTATGCCGAGAACATGCAGGCTTGCATCATCTCCCCTTTCATCGTGGGCGGTGCGATGGCGCCTGTGTCGGTTGCGGGCACCCTGACGCAAGTGCTGGCGGAGGCTCTGGCGGGAATCGCGTATTCCCAGTTGGTGCGTCGCGGTGCGCCGGTAATCTTCGGCGCGTTCGTGACCTCGATCGACATGAATTCCGGCGCGCCGACCTTCGGCACGCCCGAGGCATCAAAGATCCTGTGGGGTGCAGGCCAACTCGCACGGCGGCTGAACCTGCCGTTCCGGTCCGGCGGGGGGCTGTGCGCCTCGAAGCTGCCGGATGCGCAGGCGGGCTATGAGACGGCGAACACGCTGAATGCCTCCCTTTTGGGCGGTGTGAACTTCATGTTGCACGCCTGCGGCTGGCTGGAGGGCGGTCTGGTCGCCAGCTTCGAGAAATTCGTGCTCGACGCCGATCAGCTCGGCATCCTGCATTCCATCGCCGCCGGTGTGGATGTCAGCGAAAACGGTCAGGCGATGGATGCAATTCGTGAGGTCGGCCCGGGGGGGCACTACCTCGGCTGTGCCCACACGCAGGCGAATTTCAAGGATGCGTTCTGGCGCTCCGACGTGCTCGACTATCGTCCCTATGAGACATGGGTCGATGGCGGAGGACCGGATTCGCAAGCTCTGGCCAGTGTGCGCGTACAACGCATGCTCGACGAATATGTCGCCCCCCCCATCGAGCAGGGCATCGCCGACGGCTTGCAGGACTATAGCGATCGACGCAAGGCGAGCGAGCCGGACGCGTTCGGCTGACCCTCAGAGCAGACAGCGACGCGCGGCCAGCAATCGGGCCAGCGCGGTCACATGGGCGAGCGGCGAATAGGCTGCATCGCCCATGCGACGCAACTGATCCAGATGCCCCTCGCGCTGCGTCAGGGAGGTAATATCCGACCCCTGCCCTTTGAGGGCGGCCGCGACCTGCGTGGCGGCGGCGATCAGGGAACGGGGGCGGCGAAGGGTGGGTTGAGCGATGATCTTCATGAAATGACCTTCCGGAATATGCGTTTGAATACCGGGATCATCGTCCGCCCAACACGGGTGTTGCGTCTGAATACCATTCAGCGCGCGGTTGTGCGGTCGCGTTAACGCTTTGGAAGGATTCGGCGGTTACCCATGGATTACCGACATTTTTAGAAGCCTTTTTATCACTTTTTAAATTTCAGAACGGTTAGACCCTTGCTCATTCCCCCTCTTGCCATCGCAGCCGATGCGAAGGCGTGCGCCGGATTTACCGGTTGCCCGTCCGCGAGCTATCTCGGTTATCTTGCGCATGTCGGCCTGTCGGTGCCGCTGCGCAGGTTGGCGCGCGAAACCGGGCGCCATGCGTCCTCCTTTTCCCGCGCCATGCGGCGTATCGAACAATTGCGAGAGGATCCGATCCTCGACCGTTGTCTCGACCGTGCCACAGCGAATCTGCCAGGCAGGACCGATGTGAGCGATCTTCCGTTCGAGGAGATCATGACCATGACCACGCAAGCACTCGCCACGCCTCTCTCGGATTCGCAGATCGAGCGGGAGGCCCGTCGTATCCTGCGCCGGTTGAGCGAGACCGGTGCCTTCCTCGCCGTTAGTGGCGGCATGGATCTGGCCGTGGTGTTCCGCAAGTCCGGCACCATCACCACTCGTATCGCCACCTGCCCCGTTACAGTTGTCGAGGCCTTTCGCCTGCGCGACTGGATCGCCCCCGCCGGCCGCGGAAAGATCATGCGTTATACAATCACTGCCCCGGGTCGCACGGCGCTGGCCCGCCTGCTGGAGGGCGACGCCGCGCGCAAGAGGGGAGCGGAAGCGGCTCCTCATCAGGTGTCCGGTGAACGTCTGGTGATGGAGGAAGACGGCAGCACGCGCACAATGCGCGTCAATCTGGCGGAAAGCCCCCTCGCCCTGCTGGCACGTCGCAAGGGCAGCGACGGCAAACCGTTCCTGGACCCGGTGGAACTTGAAGCCGGTGAGCGACTCCGCGAGGAATTCGAGCGGGCGCAAATGGGCCCGCGTGTCGGGCAGAACTGGGACCGGTTCCTGACCGTGCACGATGGCGGAATGTCCGGCGGCGGTGACCGCCTGGCCGGCCCGCAGGATGCGCGGAACCGCGTGACGGAGGCGTTCAGCGCCCTCGGGCCGGGGCTCGCCGATATCACAATGCGGTGCTGCTGTTTTCTGGAAGGGCTGGAAACCGCCGAACGTCGGATGGGTTGGTCGGCACGGTCGGGAAAGGTCGTTCTGAAAATCGCGCTGGGGCGTCTCGCACGGCATTATGGCCTGGTTCAGGGCAATCAGCACATGGCCTGATATCCTAAAGTTGCACCGCAGCAGAAAATGCTGTATTGTTGCGGTGCAGCATATCCAGAAGGTATCGCCATGATGATGCAAACGCTCCCCGCACTGCTCGTTCCGCAAAAGGGTGAAACGGTAATCGACTATTGGATGAGCATGTCGCCTGTCGCACCGGTGTTCGGTCTCGAATGGCGGTTCTCTCCCCTGTTTCGTGAGGTCATGCCCGACATGGCATCAACCCCGGCGATGGCCGGATCGGTCGTCCTGACCGAGGGCGACCTGCACGATGAGGATCTGGAGGAAGCCGAGGAAGAGGCCAAGGCTGTCGAGGCCGCCGAAGTCGACGATCTGACCGCGCTCAAAGGTGTCGGCCCCAAAATGGCCGCCGAACTGAATGCGATGGGGCTGACCTCCTTCGCGCAGCTGGCACAGATGACCGAGGCGAATATCGCTGAGTTGAGCGAGAACCTCACCGCCTTCCGCGACCGCCCGGTCCGTGACGACTGGGTCGGTCAGGCACGCGCCCTGATGGGGCAGCGCACCTGATCGCGATCACGCAGTTGCGGCGATGATCCCACCGAAATCGGCGGCCTTCAGCGAGGCCCCGCCGACCAAACCGCCGTTGACGTTTTCAACCGCGAAAATCTCTGCGGCATTGGACGGCTTGACCGACCCGCCATAGAGCAGGCGAACCGAAGCACCATCGTCCAGACGATCGGTGAGCGCGCCGCGCAGGGCATCGTGAACCTGTGCGATGTCCGAGATCTGAGGCACGCGACCCGTACCGATGGCCCAGACCGGCTCATACGCGATGACGGTATTCGCCGCCGATGCACCGTCGGGCAGCGATCCGGCGAGCTGGCCCAGAACGACGTCCAGCGTTCGGCCCGCATCCCTGTCCGCCTCCGTTTCTCCGACACAAACCACGGCGAGCAGACCGGCCCGCAATGCGGCCTCAGCCTTCGCCTTGACCGTCGCATCATCCTCGGCGTGATCGGCGCGGCGTTCGGAATGACCGACGATCACTGCCGTGCCGCCCGCATCCGCAATCATCTCCGCCGCGATATCGCCGGTATGGGCACCCGATTGTGCCGCGTGGCAATCCTGCCCGCCGACCTGGATCGGGCTGCCCTGCGCCGCATCGACCATCGCACCGATCAGCGTTGCAGGCGGGCACAGCAAGACATCGCAGGCGGGTGAAGGATGCGCCGAGGCGAGCGCCTCAACCTCGCTCAAGGCGGCGCGCAGGCCGTTCATCTTCCAGTTTCCAGCGACGAGAGGGCGAATTTGCGGCATGGTCGGTCCTTGGGTTCATTGCGTTGCGATACACTTAGCGCGGCGCATCCGGAATTGCACCCTGGACTGGGGACGGCTTGCGTCTCACATATCGGCGAACTTGATCGATTCACCGCAGCCGCAGGCTTCCGTCACGTTGGGATTGTTGAACGCAAAGCCGGATTCGAGCAGTGATGTGGTATAGTCGATTTCGGTCCCGAACAGGAACATCTGGGCCATCGGGGCAATCATGACCCGTGCGCCGTCCTGCTCGACCACCTCATCCAGAGGATCGACCTCATCCACGTAGTTCATGGTGTATTCCATGCCTGCACAGCCGCCCTTCTTGACACCGACGCGGAGACCCTTCGTCTCCCCCTTCTGCATCAACTTGCGGATCTGCGACGCGGCGCGATCTGTGATGGTGACGGCCTGCTTGCCGGGAATGGCGAACATGGGCGAACTCCTCAAAATACCTGACCAGAAAGATAAGATGCTGGGCGGCAGTCCTCAACCCCCTCCGTTCTGCGTAAGCGGCGAACCGGGCGGAACGTTTGCAGGATTGCGTCCGAGGATCGTCCTGTAACCCGTGGTGAGCAGGACTGCCAAAATGTGAATGATACGCACTCCGCTGCATCCGATCCGACTTTACCATACGGGAATTCTGCTGGGAAAGCGTCTGCGGGCGCATCGCGGCCTTGCCCGAATCCGCGCCGCACCGTATCGGATGCCCATGACAGACATCGCCCATGACCGCCTTCTTATCATCGACTTCGGATCACAGGTTACGCAGCTGATCGCGCGTCGCCTGAGAGAGCTGAACGTCTTTTGCGAAATCCACCCCTTCCAGAACGTGACCGACGCGTTCTTGCAGGAGTTCGCCCCTAAGGCCGTGATCCTTTCAGGGGGTCCGGCCAGTGTCATGGACGAAAATTCGCCCCGCCCGCCCCAGAGCGTGTTCACGCTGGGCGTTCCCATCCTGGGCATTTGCTACGGTCAGCAAGTGATGATGCAGGAGCTGGGCGGCAAGGTCCTGCGCGGGCATGGCACGTCTGAGTTCGGTCGCGCCTACGTCACCCCGGCGGAACAACGGATCGACCTGCTGACGGGCTGGTTCCTAGACACGCGGGAGCAGGTCTGGATGAGCCATGGTGACCATGTCAGCGAGCTTGCGCCCGGATTTGCCGTCTACGGCACATCACCCAACGCACCGTTCGCCGTGACTGCCGATCTGGAGCGTCAGTTCTATGCCGTGCAGTTCCACCCTGAGGTTCACCACACCCCGAACGGAAAGACGCTGTACGAGAACTTCGTCAAGCTGGCAGGCTTCACCGGCGACTGGACGATGGACGCCTACAAGGATGAGGCGATCCGCCTGATCCGTGAACAGGTCGGTGACGCAAAGGTCATCTGCGGCCTGTCCGGAGGCGTGGACAGTTCCGTCGCGGCCGTACTGATCCACGAAGCGATTGGCGACCAGCTGACCTGTGTGTTCGTGGACCACGGCCTGCTGCGAAAGGGTGAGGCGGAAGAAGTCGTGAAGATGTTCCGCGACCACTACAACATGCCCCTGATCCACGCGGACGAGCAGGACCTGTTCCTGGGCGAGCTGGACGGCGTGTCCGACCCGGAAACCAAGCGCAAGACAATCGGCAAGCTGTTCATCGACGTGTTCCAGAAACACGCGGCGGAGGTCGGCGGGGCGAAGTTTCTGGCTCAGGGCACCCTCTACCCCGACGTGATCGAGAGCGTCTCGTTCAGCGGCGGCCCCAGTGTCACCATCAAGTCGCACCACAATGTAGGTGGCCTGCCGGAGAAGATGGGTCTCAAACTGGTTGAGCCTCTGCGCGAACTGTTCAAGGACGAGGTTCGTGCACTGGGGCATGAACTGGGCCTGCCCGATGCCTTTATCGGTCGGCACCCCTTCCCCGGCCCCGGCCTCGCCATTCGCTGCCCGGGTGAAATCACGCGCCAGAAACTCGACATTCTGCGTGAGGCGGACGCGGTCTATATCGACCAGATCCGCAGACATAACCTGTACGATGAGATCTGGCAGGCCTTCGTCGCGATCCTGCCCGTGCGCACGGTGGGCGTGATGGGCGACGGGCGAACCTATGATTTCGCCTGCGCCCTGCGCGCCGTCACCAGCGTCGATGGCATGACGGCGGATTACTATCCGTTCAGCCACGATTTTCTGGGTGAGACCGCGACGCGGATCATCAACGAGGTTCCGGGCATCAATCGCGTGACCTATGACATTACCTCGAAACCTCCGGGCACCATCGAGTGGGAATAACTGGATAATCCCCACCCCATGACCATCTGAAGTGCCATGTCACACAGGAAAGAGCGCCCGATGGAGAACGATGTCCCGACCTGGGCCCTGACACGCAGATTGCTGGGGGAAAACGCCCGGCAACACTGGGTTGGCTATACGGTGGGCTTCGTGTTGCTGGCTGTTTCCTCCGCCATGACGGCGTTGGTTGCCTATGTGATGGAGGACGTGATCAACAACGTCTTCATCGATCCGCAACCGGCCTTGGTCTGGACCGTGGCGATCAGTGTCATCTTGATTTTCGTCCTGCGCGGTGTGACCACCTACGCCGCCGCAATCGTGCTGGCCCGTATCGGCAACCGTATCGTGGCCGACATGCAATTGCGGATGTTCGAGCGAACGCAGGCCCAGTCGTTAAGCTGGGTGGACGCGCAGGATATCGGTGATCTGGTCGTGCGGTTCCAGACAGGCGTGACCGCCGTCAGGCAGGCTATTCAGGTTCTCGTGCAATCGGTCGGGCGCGATCTGCTGACCATGGTGGGTCTGGTCGGGATAATGTTCTATCAGGACCCGATCATGGCGTTCATCGCGTTGTTCGTGGCACCACCCGCCATCTTCGTAATCGTTACCGTGATGCGTCGGATGACCACCGTCGCGCGCACCGAATTCGCATCCGTCGGCCGTTTGATCGGTCTGGTGAAGGAGGTCGTGCTGGGCGCGCGTGTCATCAAGTCGTTCCGCATCGAACAGCGGCTTGCCCATGACATGGGACAGGTGGTCGAGCGGGTGCGCAAACTGAACAACAAGATCGCCCGGCTCAGCAATGCGACCTCTCCGATCATGGACATGCTGGGCGGTTTCGCCTTTGCCGCGATCATCCTGTATGGCGGCACGCAGATCGCCGCCGGCGAATTGGACGCGGGATCGCTGTTTTCGTTCATCACCGCATTCATGCTGGTCTACGAGCCCGCGAAACGCTTGGGCAAGTTCAACGTGGATTACCAGAAACATCTTGTCGGTGTGCGCATGGTCTATGACATCCTCGACACCGCGCCGGACAGCAGCGAACGCATGGACGGGGCCGATCTTAATGTGCGTGAGGGTGAAATCGTCATCGAGAACGCCCGGTTTTCCTATGGTGAGCAAGTCGTGCTGCACGACTTGTCCCTGACCATACCCGCCCGCAAGGTAACGGCGCTGGTCGGGCCGTCGGGGGGCGGAAAATCGACGGTGCTGTCCCTGATATCACGCCTGCATCAGGCGCAGTCGGGGCGCATCGCCATCGACGGTCAGGACGTCTCCACAGTCACAACCGACAGCCTGCGCCGCAACGTGGCGCTGGTGGGTCAGGATGCGTTCCTGTTCGACACCACCATTGCGGACAACATCCGCATGGGCCGGCCGGACGCAACGGACGCCGAGGTTGAGGACGCCGCACGGGCCGCGAACGCGCACGACTTCATCATGCGCCAGAACCTCGGCTATGAAACGCCCGTCGGTGAAGGCGGCGGTCGGTTGAGCGGCGGACAGAGACAACGGATCTCCATTGCGCGCGCCATGCTCAAGAACGCGCCGATCCTGCTGCTGGATGAGCCGACCGCCGCCTTGGACACCATGTCCGAGCGCAAGGTTCTGGAAGCGATCGAACGGTTGATGCACGGACGCACGGTGGTCGTCATCGCGCACAGGCTCAGCACGATCCGCGATGCGGATGTCATTCACGTGCTGAACGAAGGTGCACTGGTCGAAAGCGGCAATCACGACGCGCTGATGGCGTCAGGCGGGCTTTACCGCCACCTGCACGACACCCAGTTTCGCAGCGACGCCTAGGTCGGGAAACGGTAGAATTTGTGATCGTCGATCCAGACGGTCCGCTCCAACCGGCTTGCCCAACCGGGATTGACGGAGACGGCATGGTAATGCGTCGCGCCTGCCGTCAGCATTCGCGGGCGACCATCCAGCATGACGCGGGCGATCTTCGCCATACGTTCCCACGCGGCGCGCTCGCTCATCACTTCGTTGCGGCCATCGCACATGAAGGAAAACTGGCAAGCGTTCATGCGGCTGGACCCCTGCGAGACGACACCGCAGACGGAGTTGGGATAGCGGGAATGATCGACCCGGTTGAGGATAACCTCGGCCACCGCGATCTGACCGGCGATCGTCTCCCCACGTGCTTCGAAGTAGAGCGCCTTTGCCAGACACTCCCACTCCGCGCCGCCGGTGGCAGCGGGCATGGCGTCGAGGGTTAACAGATCCATCGGCTGGATGACCGTTACACGCCGCTCGGCAAAGCCGTTGGCATCGTCCTGCATTTCAAGGGCAAGCTCACTGCGCACATCCGCCCCGATCGCGGCATCGGTCGGCAGCGACACGCTGATTCGCGCATCCCCCGCGCCACCCAGCTCACGCAGACGGTCGGACGTGGTGGCATTGAGCACCGCCCGCTCCTGGGTCAGCATCTGCGAAATCTGGCGACTGATCTGATCCTCAACCTGCTGTTGCGCCAACACAGGCACGCTGAAAGCAGAAGAAACAATAGCTGCGGCAAGCGCAGATTTCACAATCCGTAGTACAAACATGGGCGATCGATCCGGGTTTTACCTAGAAGGCGCTGAGGCCCATAACGGATAGGGCCGAGACAATTTCCGCTGTTTTACGGTTTTTTCCGAAAAAGTCTACCCTTGAGCATTGCGCGCAAGACATAGCCACCAGTCATGCCTGACCGGACTTCCGCGACAGCAATGTCGCCTGTGCAGCAGCGAGCCGTGCTATGGGCGCACGGAAGGGTGAACAAGACACGTAATCGAAGCCTGCAAGCTTGCAGAAGTGAATCGAGCTCGGATCCCCACCATGCTCCCCGCACAGCCCAAGCACAAGGTCTGGATCTGTCTTACGACCGCGTTTTGCGGCAATTAACAACAATTCACCCACCCCCTCGATGTCGAGGGAGTGGAATGGATCCTCCGCGAAGACGCCCTGATTGACGTAATCACGCATGAAACGGCCCGCATCGTCCCGGCTGAGGCCATAGGTCATTTGCGTCAGATCGTTCGTACCGAAGGAAAAGAAGGCCGAATCGGTGGCCAGATCGCCGGCACGCAGGGCGGCGCGCGGGGTCTCGACCATGATGCCGAGCTTATAGGTCAACGTGACCTCCCTCTCCGCCATGACCTGTGCTGCCACAGCCTCGATATTCTTGCGGACCACCTCGACCTCACGCTTGGCGGATACGAGGGGGATCATGATCTCGGGCACGATCTGTTCCAGATTGCGGGTGTTCACGATGGCGGCGGCCTCAAAAATCGCGCGGGCCTGCATCTCGTAGATCTCGGGCATGGTAACGCCCAGACGTACGCCGCGTTTGCCCAGCATCGGGTTGAACTCCCCCAGCGCCTTGGCCCGCTCGACAACCTGCGAAACGGGAATGTCCATCGCCTCCGCCAGATCATGCATTTCCTCACGACTGTGCGGCAGAAACTCGTGCAAGGGCGGGTCGAGCAGGCGAATACAGACGGGCAAACCGCGCATGATGTCGAACAGATCGACAAAATCGCCCCGTTGCATCGGTAGGAGTGCGGCCAGCGCGCGGCGGCGATCCTCAGACGAGTCGGCCAGGATCATTTCACGCATCGAGGTGATGCGATCCTCCTGGAAAAACATGTGTTCCGTACGGCACAAGCCAATTCCATCCACTTCGAACCCGCGGGCGACGCGGGCGTCCTGCGGGGTGTCGGCATTGGCCCTCACCCCCATTTCGCGCGCCTGATCGGCCCAGCTCATCAAGGTAGCGAACGCGCCGTCCAGTTCCGGCTGAATCATCTCGGGCGCGCCGGCCAGCACTTCGCCACGCGTGCCGTCGATCGTGATGAGGGAGCCTTCGGCGAAGCTGCGCCCGTCCTGACTGATGATCTGGCGGTTGCGGATGTCGAGGCGCAGATCCCCGGCGCCGACCACACAAGGCAGGCCCAGTCCCCGCGCGATCACCGCCGCATGGCTGGTCATGCCCCCGCGCACCGTCAGAACCGCGCAGGCGGAATGCATGCCGCGAATATCCTCGGGGCTGGTTTCCATGCGCACCAGAACGGCATTGTCGCCTTGAGCCTCGGCTTGCATCGCCGCCTCGGGCGAGAAAACGATGCGGCCCGTGGCGGCACCCGGGCTGGCGGGAAGGCCGGAGCCGAAGACATCGCGCGGCGCGCGCGGGTCGATCTGCGGGTGCAGATGTTCGATCAAGGTGCGCGGTTCGATCCGCAACAGCGCATCATCACGCGATATCGCGCCATTCCGAGCCAGATCGGTGGCGATGCGCACCGCCGCACGGGCGGAGCGAGGGGTCAACACGGCATCGAGCAACCACAGCTTGCCGTCCTCCAGCGTAAACTCGAACCCGTGAATATCGCCCAGACCGGCGGCAACGGTGCTGCCATGCGTTCGCAGATCGGTCAGGGCGTCGGGGGCGATCTCCTCCAGCGAGGGGGCGGATTGGCGGGCTGTCTCACGCGCCTCACGCGTGATGAGGTGCGGCGTGCGCATCCCCATCAGCGCGTCATAGCCCTGCGCCTGGGTCAGGAACCGGCCCGAAAGCGCGGGCGTGCCCGTCCGCTCATCCACCAGATGCACGACACCTGCGCCGCACACACCCTGCCCGATGCCGAACGCCATCCGTTGCACGATCAGGCCAAGCCCGGCCTCGGGCGGCGCGCCATGGCTTTCGCGCAAAATGCGGGCGCTGACGCCGTTCCAGCCGCGCGCCATTGCATCCACGGCGGCGCATAACTGGTCCACCGGGTCCTGCGGGAACGGTTGCATGACCTCGTCCAGATACAGCGCCTTGGCCTGATCGACGAGGGTGACGCGCGCATCCTCGGGCAGGTCCCCCTCGGAGGCGACGGACCAGTATTTCACCTGATCGGCCATCAGATTCTCGAAATCCTCGGGGTCTACCCCCTCCACCATCGTGGCGTAGCCCTCGATCAGGCGGAAATACAGCTCCAGCGCGCCGGGCTTGCCCACGCGGGTCATCAGTGCGGGCAGCCGCGCGTCGGTGATCCCGATGTTGAGCAGCGCCTCCGGCCCGCCCCATTCGGGACGCGGGGGTGAGGCGCGCAGGCTGAGCAAAACCTCATCCCCCAGGGTCTGGAATGTATCGCGCAACACGCCGTCAAAATGCGTCCGTGCACCGTCCTGCGCGATCTGTCGGGTCAGATCGGTGGTCAGCAACAGACCGCGCGGCACCGGCAGGCCAAGTCCGGCCAGCCGGGCCAAACGCGCGCCCCGGGCACCCCATCTTTCCGGCGACAGGAGGCAGCCTTCAGGAACGTCGTGCAGGCGGATGTAATCGTGAGGAATGTCCATGACCGGACAGTAGGCCGCAGCCCCTGCCGGGTCATGCGGAAAGTGCGCGTGCCCCGAAAATTCGACGCCCGGCGCGGTGGCCGGGCATCGTTCTGAAACCGTGGTTCAGCCCTCGATCCGCCCGAAATCCGCGATGCGCGCGAACAGGGTGCGGATCCGGTTCAGCAGGCACAGGCGGTTGCGGCGGATGATCTGGTTGTCGGAGTTGATCAGCGTCGCCTCAAAGTAAGCATCCAGCGGCCCGCGCAGCGCGGCGATCGCGGCCATGGCGGCGGCGAAATCCTCGGCAGCCAAGGCCGCGTCGATCTGCGGAGCGGTGGCGTCGAGAGCGGCGAAAAGCGCCTTCTCGCTGTCATTCTCGGCCAGATCGGGATTGGGATCGAGGGAGTATTCAACCCCGTCCTTCGCCTCCTCCGCCCGCAGGATATTCGACGCGCGGGTATAGGCGGCAAGCAGGTTCGCCCCATCCTCGGTATCGAGAAACGCTTGCAGCGCCCGCACCCGGTTGACCAGAAGCACGATATCCCCGTCCCAGTTTTCGGGGAGCGCGGCGTCGATCACGTCATGACGAATGCCCTCGGCGCGCAGGTGAACCTTGAGGCGGTCGGCGAAGAAGGAGAGGAGGTCGATGAGAACCGCTTCCCGCACTGGCAAGCGGACAATCACATTTGATTTTAGCTTCTTATCAGAACCGTCATCAAAGAGGCTGGACAAATCCGCATTGGTTCTGTCTGCATTTAGTCTTTCCAAGTGTTGTGAAAGAAAAGTCATTAATCTGAAGCGTCGCTCATTCTCCAACACTAACCGAATAACCCCCAACGCCGCTCGACGCAGCGCATATGGATCCTTCGATCCCGTCGGCTTTTCATCAATCGCCCAAAAACCCGTCAGGGTGTCCAGCTTGTCCGCCAGCGCCACCGCGACGCTTACCGGCTCCGTCGGCACATCGTCACTCGGCCCCAGCGGGGAGTAGTGGTATTGCGCGGCGTTCGCGACCTCCTGCGGCAGGCCGGTGGCTTCGGCGTAGTAGCGGCCCATCAGGCCTTGCAGTTCGGGGAATTCATAGACCATCTCGGATGACAGGTCGGCCTTCGCGATCTGCGCCGCCTGCTCTGCCATATCCGCGTCCGCGCCGACCAGCGGCGCGATTTCGCGGGCAAGGGCCGCTATGCGTTCAATCCTCTCCGCCTGAGAGCCGAGTTTGTTGTGGAAGGTGACGTTGGCCAGCGGCGCGGCCATGCCCTGCAACCCGCGCTCCCGCACGGTTTGCAGGTCGTTCTCCCAGAAAAACTTGGCGTCGGACAGGCGGGCGGTCAAGACCTTGCCGTTGCCCGCCAGAATCGTCGCACCATCATCCGCCGTGGTGCGGTTCGCGACGGTGACGTATTTCACGATCTTGCCAGCGTCATCGCGGACCGAGAAGAACTTCTGATGCTCCTTCATCGAGGTTTGCAGCACCTCGGGCGGCAGGTCCAGAAACTGCTCACCGATGCTGCCCATCAGCGGCACGGGCCATTCGACCAGACCCGCGACCTCGGCCAGCAGGCCCTTGTCCTCGACCACCTCCAGCCCTTGCGCGAAGGCCAAGTTCGTCGCCTCACCCCAGATGATGTCGGCGCGTTCCTTGGCATCCAGAATGACATGGGCGCGCTTGAGCTTGCTGGCGTAATCCTCGAACGAGGTCACCTTGATCGGGTCGGGCGCCATGAAGCGATGCCCGCGCGTGGTGTCGCCGGACGCGATGCCATCAACGTCGAGCGGGACGACCTGCGCCCCCTCCTCATCCGTCAGGATCGCCAGGATGGAATGCAACGGGCGCACCCAACGCAGGGAGCCGCTGCCCCAGCGCATGGATTTGGGCCACGGAAAATTGCGGATCGTGGATTCGAGCGTTTCGGCCACGATCTGCGCCGCCGGGCGTCCCGGCTTCTCGATCACGGCGAAATAGACCTGACCCTTCTTGTCGTCGCGCACCTCCAGCTGATCCTTGGTCAAACCGGTGGAGCGCAGGAAGCCCGCCAGCGCCTTTTCGGGGGCGTCGGTGCGCGGGCCCTTGCGCTCCTCACGCACGGTGGGGCTTTCATCGGTCAGCCCCTCGACGGCCAGGGTCAGACGGCGCGGCGTGGCAAAGGCGGCGGCCCCGCCATAGGTCAGCCCGGCCTCGACCATGCCGTCGGTCATCAGGCGGCGCAGATCGTCGGCGGCCTTGGCCTGCATGCGGGCGGGGATCTCCTCGGAGAACAGTTCGATCAGCAGGTCGGACATCAGCTTTGCTCGCGATAGTGGCGCCACATATAGGCGCGGCCGTCGGGGTAGACGGCGATCATGCGGAGGATTTCGTAGTCGTCGGCCCCGGCGGGTGTCTCATCCTCGGCCAGATAGGCGGTGGCGGCACCGGATTCGAGGTCGGCGGCGATGGTCCGCGCGTCGAAACAGTCGAACCAGCCGGGGGCCAGCAGCGGTTCGGGGTAAGGGGCCAGTGCGACCCCCTCGAACGCCGCAGGATCGACGGTAAAGCAGGCGCGAACCTTGTTCGGGGAGGTGTCCGCGTCGATGCCCTGCCAGTCGGAAACGGGAACTTCCCGCCCCGCGACCGTGACCGCATCCGCCTGCGTTTCCTCGTAATACGCATAGACCTGCGCGTAATACATGCCGGCGCCCAGTGCCGCGATGACGATGCCGGATATGCCGACGAGCCATTTGCCGTTCATGCCGCGTACCCCCCAGCCGTCGTGCGCACGAAGGCATCCGCGCAGGCCTTGGCCAATGTGCGCACCCGCCCGATATAGGCCTGCCGTTCGGTCACGGAAATCACGCCCCGCGCGTCGAGCAGGTTGAAGATGTGGCTGGCCTTGATGCACTGGTCATAGGCCGGGTGCGCCATGACGATGCGCTTGCCGGTCTTGGGGTCGTCATCTGCCGCGTCCAGGATGCGGGCGCATTCGGCCTCCGCTTCCTCGAAATGGCGCAGCAGAACGTCGGTATCGGCGATGTCGAAATTCCAGCGGGAATATTCCTGCTCGGTCTGCTTGAACACGTCGCCATAGCTGAGCTGGATGGCCGCGTCGGGATCGTTATAAGGCATCTCCATCACGTGATCGACGCCCAGAACGTACATCGCCAAACGCTCCAACCCGTAGGTCAGTTCGCCCGAGACAGGTTTGCAGTCATGGCCACCGACCTGTTGGAAATAGGTGAACTGGCTGACCTCCATACCGTCGCACCAGACCTCCCATCCCAGGCCCCAGGCGCCAAGGGTCGGGCTTTCCCAATCATCCTCGACAAAGCGGATGTCGTGCAACTGCATGTCGATGCCGATCGCTTCGAGCGAACCGAGATACAGCTCCTGCAAGTTCGGCGGGCTGGGTTTGATCAGCACCTGATACTGGTAGTAGTGCTGCAAGCGATTGGGATTCTCGCCGTAGCGGCCATCCGTCGGACGGCGCGAGGGCTGCACATAGGCGGCTGCCCAGTGGTTCGTGCCGAGCGAACGCAGGGTCGTCGCCGGGTGGAAGGTTCCTGCCCCGACCTCCATATCATAGGGCTGCATGATCGCGCAGCCATGCGCGGCCCAATAGGCTTGCAGGCGCAGGATGATCTCCTGAAACGAGCGGGGACGGTCGGTGGCTGTTGGGGCGGTCATGGGTGCGAACTCCGCTTCAAAATCGCCGCCCTTATGCCTCTGCGCCTTCGGACGGTCAATGCGGCGGGGCACGCTCACCCGCGCCAGAACGCCGCCGTGAACAAGACGTAGACGCTCAGCAACTCCAGCCGTCCGATCAGCATGGCGAAGGCCAGCACCCATTTCGCCTGATCGGGCAACCCGGCGAAGGTAGAGGCGGGGCCGATCTCTGGCCCCAGCCCCGGCCCGACATTGGCCAGCGCGGAGGCCGCACCGCTGAGCGCGGTCATGGTATCCAGCCCCATCAGGCCCAGAATCGCCGTGACCCCGGCCAGTGAGATCACGAACATCACGAAAAACGCCATAACGGAGGAAATCACGTCCTCCTCGATGGCGCGCCCCTGATAGCGGGGGCGAAACACTCCGGCGGGATGGTGCAACTGTCTGATCTGGGTCACGAGCGCCGCCACCAGAAGCTGGTAGCGAAACACCTTGACCGAACAGCAGGTCGAACCCGCGCATCCCCCGATCAGACCTATCAGAAAGAAGACCGTAACCGAAAAGCTGCCCCAACTGCCATAATCGGCACTGGCATAGCCGGTGCCGGTAATGATGGATGTGGCGTTGAACAGGGCCTTGCGAAAGGCCAGTTCGCTCAACTGATCGTTCATGACGATTTGCCATGCGGTCAGGATCAGGACTACAGTTCCCAGAATGGCGAGAAAGGCATGGATCTGGGTGTCGCGCAGCAATGGCGTGGCGGAGCCTGCGACCAGTTGCACATAGCGAACAAATGGCAGGCTGGCGAGGATCATGAAACCTGCGGCGATGTATTCGGCCTGCGCGCTGAAGGCGCCGAACGATGCATTCTCGCTTGCGAAACCGCCCGTGCTGATCGTCGTCATCGCATGGACGACGGATTCGAAGAGATCCATTCCCGACCAGTTATAGATGATCGCGCAGACCAGGGTCATGGACAGGTAAATGGTGGAGATCGAGCCTGCAATCTCCGCCGCGCGGGGCAGAATTTTTCCAAAGGTATCAAATGCTTCCGAGCGGAACAGCTGCATGCCGCCGACCTTCAGCATCGGCAGGAACGCCACCGCGAACACGATCACCCCGATGCCGCCCATCCACTGCATCAGACCGCGCCACAGATGAAGCCCCCGGCTGAGGACGTCGAGATCGGGATATATCGTGGCACCGGTGGTCGTCAGCCCGCTGGTCGCCTCGAAAAACGCATCGGTATAACTGACTTGAGCCGGACCGATCCAGAACGGCAATGCGCCGAAGATAGGCAGCGTGATCCAGCAGGCCACGGTCAGCAGAAAGGTCTGTCGGATCGTCAATCCCATGGATCGGCTGTCGGAGCATCCCAGGTACAACATCGCACCGACCATTGCCGTGACGATGCCCGAAATGGCGAACGCCACCGCCTCACCACGCTGACCATCCAGCAGGTCGAGCAGCATAGGCAGCATCATGGACGCCGCGAGCGCGAGCACCAACATCCCGACAACGTAACCGATGGGTCTAAAGGAGATCATCAGGGAGCCTTCGCCGCCGCGCACCATGCTGTCAAGCGGGCGGCATCGTGACCGCCCGGCTGTGTTGCCCTTTCGCCCGTCCACACATGGGGCACACAGGGGCACACATGGGGCGGTGCGGTCGGCCTCAGCTCATCCGGTTCGTGGGATTGCCGATTACCGACAGGAATTCCTTGCGCGTCGCCGGATCGTCGCGGAACGCGCCCAGCATCGTGGAGGTGACCATACTGACACCAGGCTTATGAACGCCACGGGTAGCCATGCAGTGATGCTCCGCCTCCAACACGACGGCCACACCTTGCGGTTGCAACGTGTGCATCAAGACCTGCGCGATCTGCGCGTTCATCTTCTCCTGCACTTGCAGCCGCTTGGCAAAGGCATCGACGACCCGCGCCAGCTTCGAGATTCCCACAACGCGCCCCTGCGGGATATAGCCGACATGCGCCTTGCCGACGATAGGGGCCATGTGGTGCTCGCAATAGGATTCGAACCGGATGTCGCGCAACACGACCATTTCGTCGTATCCCTCGACCTCCTCGAAGGTGCGTTGCAACAATTCCTCGGCGTCCTCGTCATAGCCGCGAAACCATTCGCCATAGGCCTTGGTCACCCGCTTGGGCGTGTCCAGCAGCCCCTCCCGGTTGGGATCGTCGCCGGCCCAGCGCAACAGGGTGCGCACAGCTTCCTCAGCCTGTTCACGCGTGGGACGGGATCCGGGGATATCATCGCTGTCGGATTGAGGATCATGAACATTCATGGCGGGATTCCTGAATTCGAATTTATACCACTGATACGGCAAGCGCATCGTCACGGATCACCGATCCCGACGGGTTTCGAGCAATATAGGCGTGTTTCGACGCATTTGCGAACCCGCGCGCGAGATCCGAACGCCGCGATCACACCTGATCGAGGGCCGCGAGCAGGTCTGCTTCCAGATCTGCGACACCCTCCAACCCGACGGAGAAGCGCACGAGGCCCGGCATGATGCCAAGCTCCACGCGGGTCTCCTCGCTCAACCTTTGATGGGTCGTGGTGGATGGATGCGTCAGGATGCTGCGTGCATCGCCCAGGTTGTTGGAGATTACCGCGATGTTCGACGCGTTCAGGAACCGGAACGCCGCCGCCTTGTCGGCCAAGATCAGCGCCAGCATCGTGCCCCCCGTCTCCATCTGACGGGAGGAAACCGCGTGCTGCGGATGATCCGCGCGACCGGGATAGATCACCCGCTCGACTGCGGAATGGCCCGCCAGCGTATCGGCCAGCCGCGCCGCGCTGGCCGCCTGCGCACGCACCCGCAGATCCAGCGTGGTCATGCCATTGAGCATCACCCAGGCGTTGAACGGGCTGAGCGCCCCGCCTGTATGCTTGAGATAGGGTTCTAGCGTCCCGCGAATGAAGTCCTCGGAGCCGAGCACGACACCCCCCAGACAGCGCCCCTGCCCGTCGATATGCTTGGTCGCGGAATAGATCAGGACGTCCACACCCAGCGTCAGCGCGCGCATCAGAACCGGCGTGGCGAATACGTTGTCCGCCACGACCATCGCACCCTTCGCATGGGCGATTTCGGACACGGCGGCAATGTCGATCACCTCCAGCGTCGGGTTCGACATCGTTTCGAAAAACACCAGTTTCGTGTCGTCCCGAACGGCCTCGCGCCAGGCGTCCAGATCGGTGCCGTCCACGAATGTCACCTCGACACCGAAGCGTGGCAACAGGTTCTCCACGATATACAGGCAGGAGCCGAACAGCGCGCGAGAACTGACGATGTGATCCCCCGCGCGAAGCAGGGAAAACAGCGCGCCGTTGACGGCCGCCATGCCCGATGCGGTCGCGAACGCGGCCTCGGCCCCTTCGATCGCGGCGATGCGGTCCTCGAACGCGGCAACGGTGGGGTTGCCGTAGCGGGCATAGATGAATTCATCCTCGCCCAGTTCGACGAAGCGTTGCTCGGCAGCCTCCGCACTGGGATAGACGAAGCCTTGCGTCAGATAGATCGCCTCGGCCACTTCGCCGTATTGCGAGCGGCGAGCCCCCGAATGCACCAGCTTGGTCCGGTCATTCCACGAGGCGTGAGTCTTTGTCGGTTCAGTCATCGGGGGGGTCCTTTCCCTGCGCGAATGATCGGGCCGCACGGGGTCCGACCTCTTTAGCGGCGTGTTTAACGTGGCCCGCAATCCGGTTCTACAAATCGCCACGGGACGTGTTTACGCCTGTGCCTTTGCCCGGTCAACGGCCCGCAGTCACGGCATCTTCATCGAATCTGAACCTTTCCGTCGCACATTCGTTCTACCCCTCAGTAAACAGAAACTCGACCCAAGGCAGGTACGATGCAATGTGTGGCGACACCCGAGCATCTGACGGCGGATGCCGCAGGTGCGCCGCTGGAACCGGCTCTGGACAAACTTCTGAACCGTCAGGCCGGGCCAGTTACGCTATTGTTGCATGGGTACAAATACTGCCCGTTTCACCAGCCCAGCGCCGCCGATCCGACATTGCGCGATCCGCATCGCCTGATCTACGCCGAAACACCGGAAACCACCTGTGACAGGATCATCAGCTGGCCCGGGATGCTCGACCGGGCGGGTCCGACGCTGGGCATTGGCTGGCCGGGGATGCACACAGGTCACGGCACGCTGAACTCGATCCGGGGTTTTGCGGAAGTGTATGCGCGCGCGGACTCCATCGCGCGGCAGGTTGCCCGCCTTGCCGACCGTATCGCCGCCCTCGACCCGGATCGCCGGATTGATCTGATCGGTCATTCGCTGGGTGGGCGCATCGCCCTGGCGTCCCTGCCCCACATGAAGCTGGCCGAGCCGGGGCGCATTCTGCTGTGGGGGGCCGCGGAACGCGCGACGATCGCACGGATGCATATCGAGCGGGGCACCGGACGCACCGAGATCATCAATATCCGCGCCCGCACCAACGCCCCGTTCGACCGGATGTTCGAATGGGCCGCCCCTGGTCAGGGTCCCGCCTTGGGTGCGGCCGGGCCTGTGGATGGCGTGGCGACGCTTACTCTCGACGATCCCAGAACCGAGCAGGCATTGCAGGCACGGGGCCTCCCCCTTGGCGCAACGTCCCGCGGTCGTTGTCACTGGAGCTTTTATACCCGTCCGGGCACCGGCCCTCTCTACGCCGCGCTGCTGGACCAGCCGGGGATCTGGACTGCCGACAGGATCGCGGCACTGTCTGACGAACCCGCCCCTGCACAACAAACCTCACGCAACGCGGTGGTCTCGACGCTCAGCGCCTTGCTGCCGACCAACAGGATGCGCGGCGCGTAGTCTTGCTTCGCTAACATCAGGGGGTTGCACGTCGTCTCATCCTCGGCATGCTGAACCCGACCTGTGCGGAGGAAGACATGAGCAGACCCATTGAGCTGTATTACTGGCCGACCCCGAACGGATGGAAGGTATCCATCGCGCTCGAAGAAATGGGACTGCCCTACAACGTCAATCTGATCGACATCGGCGCAGGCGACCAGTTCGCGCCGGAGTATCTGAAGATCGCGCCCAACAACCGCATGCCAGCGATCATTGACCCCGACGGGCCGGATGGTGAGCCGATCTCGATCTTTGAAAGCGGCGCGATCCTGCAATATCTGGCCCGCAAGACCGGCACGTTCTGCGGCGACACCCAGCGTCAGCGTATCGAGGTCGATCAGTGGTTGATGTGGCAGATGGGCGGACTGGGCCCGATGGCGGGACAGGCGCATCATTTCCTGAAATACGCGCCGGCGATGGAACCGCCGAACGACATCCCTTACGCCAAGGATCGCTACCGCAAGGAGACTTCGCGCCTCTACGGGGTGCTGGATCGACGGCTGGCGGATCGTGATTATGTTGCCGGAGATTTCTTTTCCATCGCAGATATGGCGATCTGGCCCTGGGCCTCGCTGTGGGAGGGGCAGCAGCACGACATCGCCTCAACCCCCCATATGCAAGCTTGGCTGGATCGTTGCGGCGCGCGCCCCGCACTGGATCGCGGCCGCAGGTTGAGGCTGGATCTGCGCGGAAACCTTCAGGACAAGAAGGAGACGCACGGCGTCCTGTTTGGTCAGAAGGGGAGAGACTCATGAAAAACGGTGAGCATATCCTCGCCCTGGATCAGGGCACCACGTCCTCACGCGCGATCGTGTTCGATGACAAGCTGCGGCCCATCGCGACCGGGCAGTACGAATTCACCCAGCATTTCCCGCAATCGGGATGGGTGGAACACGACGCCCAGGAAATCTGGTCCACCACCCGTAAGGCCGTCAGCACCGCGCTGGCTGATGCAGACCTGACCCCGCGCCAGATCGCCGCCATCGGCATCACGAACCAGCGCGAAACCGTCGTGGTCTGGGACAGGGACACCGGCGAACCGATCCACCGGGCCATCGTCTGGCAGGATCGGCGCACCGCGCAGACCACTGACCGTCTGCGGGACGAGGGGCATGAAGAAGAGGTCATCACCCGCACCGGCCTGTTGCTGGACCCCTATTTTTCCGCCTCGAAACTGGCGTGGTTGCTCGACAATGTGGAGGGCGCGCGCGCCTCGGCGCGAGAGGGGCGTCTGGCCTTCGGCACCATCGACACCTGGTTGATCTGGAATCTTACGGACGGCAAGCGGCACGTGACGGACGCGACGAACGCAGCCCGCACGATGCTCTACAATATCCACGAGGGGCGATGGGACGATCACATGCTGGACATGTGGAACATCCCCCCCTCGATGATGCCTGAGGTGATGGATTGCGCCGCCGAATTCGGCATGACCAGTGGTGAGGCGCTGGGTGCCTCCGTTCCGATCCGGGGTGTCGCCGGTGATCAGCAGGCCGCGACCGTGGGTCAGGCCTGTTTCGAGAAGGGCATGATGAAATCGACCTATGGCACGGGTTGTTTCGCCCTGCTAAACACCGGCGACACCGCCGTGCGGTCACAGAACCGCCTGCTGACGACCATCGGATATCAGATCGGGGGCAAGCCGACCTACGCGGTGGAAGGATCGATCTTCATCGCCGGGGCGGCGGTGCAGTGGTTGCGCGACGGGCTGGGTCTGATCGGATCGGCGGGGCAGACAGGCGGTCTGGCGCAGGATGCCGATCCCCACCAGAACGTTTATCTGGTTCCGGCCTTCACGGGCCTGGGCGCACCCTACTGGGACGCCGACGCACGCGGTGCTCTGTTCGGCATGACCCGCAACACGGGGCCCAAGGAAATCGCGAAGGCAACGTTGGAAAGCGTGGCCTATCAGACCCGCGACCTGTTCGAGGCGATGAAGAAGGACGGTGCCGCGACCGATGCCACCGTTCTGCGCGTCGATGGCGGCATGACGGCCAGTGACTGGACCATGCAGGCGCTGGCGGATCAATTGCAGGCCCCCGTCGACCGCCCCATCGTGCGGGAGACTACGGCGCTGGGCGCCGCCTACCTCGCCGCGATGCAGAGCGATATCGCCGGTCCACCCGAGGATTTCGCCAAGAGCTGGCAACGTGACAAGCAGTTCACGCCGCAGATGGATACCGAAACCGCAGACCGCAAATATGCCGGGTGGCGCGACGCCGTGCGCAGAACACTTTCCACCACTTAAACATGGTGAGGGATGGCGTGCATTTCGGGATACCCACGGTCGGTGCCGGTGCAGGGCGCATCGGCATCATGCCCCTGCCGGACGAAGAAACGATACAGGACATTGCCGATTGGGGCGCGACGCTGGTGGTGTCGTTGACGACCATGCGCGAAATGGATGGTCCGCTTGCGCCGGCTCTCGCTGCGATTGAGGCGGGATGGGCGCATCTGCCCATCCCCGACTTCGGCGCACCGGCCCCGCAGACCCGTCTGGACTGGGCGAAAATGGCTAAGGACATCAGCGCCCGCCTCGATGCCGGTGAAGGTGTCATCGTGCATTGTCGCGGCGGCTGCGGACGGTCGGGAATGATCCTTCTGCGGCTACTGGTGGAACGTGGGGAGGAGGCCGACGCCGCCCTGAAACGTTTGCGCGCCGTTCGTCCCTGTGCGGTCGAGACGCGCGCACAATATGAGTGGGCGGCCTCCGGTGCTCCCTACCCCGTCTGACTATCCTGTCTGAGCGATATGCCGCGTACCCGCGGAAGGCGGCGCATTGCGCGGGCCGGCAAAACACTGCGCCATCTGCATCCACTGCCGCGCCACGTCACCCGTCACTGTCAGCGGGACATCTGCGATGCTGCGCGTCTGGGTGACGACCTGGGCGAAAGCCTCCGCCGGGCCCTCGATCCGTCCGACCGTCCGGTCACCCCATTCGCGCACCTCCTGCCCCAATGTCAGGCGCACCAGTGGCATGGCGGGCGGCACGTCGTGTCCGTTGACCTGATGGCTCCACCCGAACGTATTCAGGCCCAGCGCCACGATATGCCACAACCGGGGTGTGGGGCTGCGCGAGACGCCGGCAATATCGAACACAGCCTGTCCATGCGCCCACACCTCCATGATACTGGCGAACATCGAAGTCCGGGCCGACAGATCGGGACCGACCCATTTCAGGCGCAAGCGCGGGTCCACCAAGGCCCATTCGGCGCCCATACGCTCATATCGGTCCTGCCAAGCCACGATGAGAGGTCGCCCGTGCAGCGTACAGACCTGACGCTCCACCTGCCGCGTCGTACCCGACATGATGCCAGCCCCGACATGTCCGATCCGTGCGGCAAAGGCCTCCGGATCGGTCCGCGAAAGATCGGCCATCACATTCCAGACATGCAGGTGACGCACGATCTCCTCGACGGTCCAGCCCTTGAACAGGGTCGCCTCGTTCAGAAATGTCGTGGGACGCGCCGCGATCAGGCGGTGCAGGGCGCGGGCCTCTTGCAGGAAATCAAGAGCCTCCTGCTTCATTCAATTCCCCATTCGTGCAGGACATCGGCGAGGTCGGCACCCTTCTCGGGCGGGGGGCGGTTCAATGCACCGGGCGTACGCGACAGGCGCGGCGCGGGTGCGGGCTGAACGATATCGTCGCGCCGCTCGAATATCTGCCGTGCGGCCATGTGCGGATGCTCAGGGGCGTCGTGCAGGGACAGGACCGGCGCGACACAGGCGTCCGTCCCCTCCATCAGATCCAGCCATTCGTCGCGCGGGCGACTGCGGAAAACCTCCTCCAACACTGCCGCACTGCGCGCCCAATCGGAAGGATCGAGCTGACCTTCGATCCCTTCGGCCTGACTATGCTCCAGAAGAAGGGCGTAGAACTGAGGCTCTATCGCCCCCACCGCCAGCCACTGGCCATCCGCACAGGCATAGCAGCGATAGTAATGCGCGCCGCCGTCCAGGAAATTGGCCTGCCGCGCGTCCCGCCACAGTCGATTTCCCTGCATGCCGTAGATCATCGCCATCATGTGCGCGGTGCCATCGACGATCGCCGCATCCACGACCTGCCCTTTGCCGGACACGCCCCTTTCGACCAGTGCGGCCAGAATGCCCGCAATCAGGTACATTGATCCGCCGCCGAAATCCCCCACCAGATTGAGAGGCGGCTGCGGTCGATCCTCGCCGATCGCGTGCAACGCGCCGGTCAGGGCAATATAATTGATGTCATGACCGGCGGTTTCCGCCAGAGGCCCATCCTGCCCCCAGCCGGTCATCCTGCCATAGATCAAGCGCGGGTTCTTCGCGCAGATCTCCTCCGGCCCCAAACCCAGACGCTCCATCACACCGGGGCGGTATCCCTCGATCACCACGTCGGCCGCCTGCATCAGGCTGGCGGCACGGGCGCGCCCTTCGTCCGTTTTCAGATCCGCGGCGACGGACCTGCGGCCGCGGGCCAGCACGTCGTATTTCATCGGAAACGGAGCGCGCCCGTCGGGCCTGTCGATGCGCACCACATCGGCCCCCATATCGGCCAGCCACATCGCGGCAAACGGCCCCGGACCCAAACCTGCGAACTCTACAACCCGAATACCCTTGAGCGGACCCATATGTCGCCTCCCCTTTTTCGTTTAACGTCACCCATCCTGACCGCATCTACAAGAGCCTGTATTAGCGGCATGTATCATAGCTCCCGTCGCTGGGGCTTGACCCGACCGTCAGTGCGCCCTTGTGTGTTGCCATCAAAGATGGGGAGCGGATGATGACCGGCGGCGAAATGGTGATGGAGTGTCTGTTGGCACAAGGGGCGCATATCGGATTCGGTGTGCCCGGGGAAAGCTATCTTGCCGTGCTCGACGCCATGCACGACCGCGATTTCCGGTTCGTCAATGCACGCCACGAAGGCGGCGCTGCATTCATGGCCGAGGCTTGGGCCAAACTGACAGGTCAGGTCGGATTGTGCTTCGTCACGCGCGGCCCCGGTGCCACCAACGCTGCCATCGGTGTGCATTCTGCCATGCAAGCCTCCACCCCGATGATCCTGTTTGTCGGTCAGGTCGGCAGCGACATGAAGGGACGCGAGGCGTTTCAGGAGCTCGACTACCGCGCCGTTTTCGGCAGCATGGCCAAATGGGCGGTCGAGATCGAGGACGCCCGCCGCATTCCCGAAATCATCGCCCGCGCCTATTCCGTTGCGACGCGTGGCCGCCCCGGTCCGGTCGTCATCGCCCTGCCCGAGGATATTCTGCGTGCCGAGGTGGACGCCAGCCCGGTTCCCGCCCTGCCCCATGTCGAGGCCGCCCCGGACGCGGCCGATATTGCGCGGATCACCGCCCTGCTCGACCAGGCGGAACGCCCGATCCTGCTGGCCGGCGGTGCCGGATGGTCCGATGCGTCCAGACATGATCTGAAACATTTGGCCGAGCGGCTGGACCTGCCTGTCGTCGTCTCGTTCCGTCGGCAGGACCTGATGGACAACACCTCATCCTGCTATGCCGGTGATGCCGGCGTCGGCATGACGCCCGCTACCGCGAACCTGCTGCGCGAAGCCGATGTGATTCTGGCGATCAATGCCCGGTTCGGGGAAATGACGACGGACGGCTACACCTTGCTGCGCGTGCCGAGCCCGGATCAAACGCTGATCCATAGCCACGCAGCCGATAGCGAGCTGGGCAAGGTCTATGCGGCGGATCTCACCCTTCATGCCGGACCCAACCACATGATCGCCGCGCTGAAGGATATGAACCTGTCCGACAGCGATGCGCGGTCCGCCTGGCGCAAACAGGCCCGATCCGGCGTCGAAGCGGTCCTCGATACGCGCGCGCAACCCTCCCCCGTCGATATGGTCGAGGTTTGCGCCCATCTGCGCGAAGTCCTGCCCGACGATGCGATCCTGACCAATGGCGCGGGTAATTTCGCGGTCTGGCCCTCACGGCATGTCCCAGTCGGGGGGGCGCGTCGCCTGCTCGCGCCGCAATCGGGGGCAATGGGATACGGCATACCCGCCGCAATCGCCGCGTCGATCGAAGCACCGAACCGCCGCGTCATATGCTTTGCCGGTGACGGCGATTTTCAGATGACAGGTATGGAACTGGCAACCGCCGCCCAAGAAGGCGCGACACCGATCATCCTCGTCCTGGACAATCAGACCTACGGCACCATTCGGATGCATCAGGAGCGGACTTATCCCGCGCGGGTAAGCGGCACCGATCTGAAAAATCCCGATTTCGCGGCCTTCGCGCAGTCATGCGGACTGTTCGGACGTCGTGTGACGCAGACCGCAGATTTCGCCGGGGCGTTTGACGATGCCTGCAACAGCGAAACAGCGGCTGTGCTGCATCTCGATATCGCAACGGAGGCTCTGACACCTAGTCAGACCATATCGCAAATGCGTGCAGCTGCGCAAAAGTAGAGAAGTGCGCATTCCTGAAAATTAGCGCATTTTGGCCCTTGTTCTCCGCACGATACCCCTGATAGACCCATTTGCGGAGCTGTGGCCGAGTGGTCGAAGGCGCGCCCTTGCTAAGGGTGTGAACCGAAAGGTTCCGTGGGTTCGAATCCCATCGGCTCCGCCACTATCCTGCGTTAAGTAGCTGATTTTGTGGTATAATTGAAATAGATCACAAAACCTTACCCCCAATCTTTCCCCCTTTCGATATCGTCTGTTTAGACGCGCTCAGGCTGAGACATTGCCCGCACCGCATCTCTGATTCTGAACATGGTAGCGTGTTCGGGATATCGGCATTCGGCCTCATATGCAGCCGACCCTCGCGTTGACGCTGGGCCGTGAATGTCGATCCATGCGGACAGCATCACTTCGATATCCGAGACCGTTTTCGGCTCACCCTTCAATATGGCCTCCTGCGCAGCCCACAGACGGGCGTATAGTGGATTGGCTTCCTCCTCACTCAGATCGTTGCCAGGTGCGTTCAGCGCCTCCAACATTGCCACACGCTCATGATTCAGTCCTGCAAAGTCGGTCATGCCGCCACCCGCGCGCGCACGGTTTCGACAACCTGCCCCAACAGTGTTTCGCTCAATCCAAAGTCGCCATACGCGGTGTCCGTCACGATCTTGAACAGCAGATCACGAGGCGTTCGGGACGGGTGATTGACGATCCGGTGTTCCAAATCGAATAGCGCACGGTCCTGCGCATCGCACTCTTGCTCAGATGGATCGGGGGCCACGGTCATCTGCACCCGCATCTTGTCCCATTCGTTGAATAGTTCGCGGACGGTTTTTGTTTCGCGGCTCATGCTGCACCACCGATCTTTGCGGCTTTGTGCAAGGTATCGAGTGCATCAACAGCGATGGGGATGCCTGCAAGGCTCGCCCGCAGACAGGCGGTAATAGCTTGCTGCACGTCACTGTCACGAGACTGCGATGCAGCTTCAACCTGCAACTCAAAGGCGGCTTTGAGCAGGCCCTCAATCTGGTGGAGCTGGCTATCTGCGCGGTCGTGCGCGTCGGTGATTGTGTAAAGGTTCGTCATTGTAGTTCTCACAGCTTGCGGCTTTCGAAGGCCCTGCCAGTACCGGACTGGCGCCGGGGTGTTCGAAACCTTCTGTGAGAAAGGCAGAGCGGTTTTACCCGAAGGCTATTGCATCGCGCTCTCACCCCGACATAATGTCGGCATGACGCACCGCGCCAACGGTCGCTCAGTTCGCCACACCCTCCGCGCCAACGGAAGGAACCTGACAAAGGTAGGTGGCTATCACAGTCCGGGTTTCGACGCCCATGGACGACAATGCACCATCATGGACATATAATCAAGCACACCCCTCACGGGGAACATGTGGTATTTTGCGATTTAGCGGAGGTGCGCCATGCGAAAACCGAACAGACGAGAACTGAAAGTGCTGCAAAAATTGCAGACGGATTGGCCTGAACCGTGGAGTAAGTTTACGGGGGCAGGCGAGGGAACAAAGCAATCGCTTCTGGAAGAAGGGTGGATTAGGCCGAACCAAAACCCCGACTACCCGGCGGATTACTTCGAGATAACACCAGAAGGCGACAAAGCTGCATGGTCCTGATCGTCCGCGAAAGACGAAAACTTTTCGTCTTTACTTGCAGAGGCCGACCTCCCGTGCCCCGTCTCAGGATGCAGCGCCAGATACGCCTGCTTCCGCCTGGCGGATGAATATGACGATGCACAGACATGTGGCGATGTAGCGACTGGGAACAGGTCGCATGATTTTGGCGTTGGAGCCGGCAACGCCAAACCTACCGTCGCTGATCTTGGAATCCGCCGTGACGAAACCCGCCCGGCTGGAACGATACCTCCCTTCACTCAACGCGCCAAAGCCGATAGCCAGGCTTCTTCTCGACAGTCGCAGCCCGCTCGTTCAGGGGGACTGTTGCCGCCTGCGGCGTTGGCCAGCGATTACATCGGTCGCCGCCGCCAGAAGTCAGGACGGCACCTTCTTCACGATCAGATGCGGTGCGCCATCCGATGTTTTACGATGGCTGCGACCGTCCACATCAAGGGTTCCACGGATGCGGTGACGCCAGTTCGAGAAGCTCTCAAACCGGACGGTATCAACCGGTTTGTCCAGCTTGATCTCCACATGACGATGCCCTGCCGGTCCTGACAAAGCGACGATTTCGCCGGTATAGGCCTGTCCCAGGTAATACCCGGCCACCCGATCGCCGAAGGCAAGTTCGGGTGGCGCGTTTTGCCGGGTGAGCCGCGCATGCAGTGTATTCCAGTCCCGTGCTCCGTGTTGCCGGGCGATGAGTTCAAGGGCCTGCGCATGACTGACAACAGTGCCCCCGGCTTGCAGGGCCTGCCGGAGCGCTTTGGCCTGTGCCTTGACGGTATCGAGCGATGGTTGTGTCATGATCCCTCCCTGGCGAGCGGTGTCGTGGGGGTTGCGTCGACTACGCAGCCCCGGAAAATGATTGTCAGAGCCACGAGAAGCAGGGCGGCATCTGCGACAGGAAACGCAAACCAAAGGCCCGGAAGCCCGGAGTGCGCGTTCAGGGCGATGATGAGCACAGGCGTCAGAAGCCAGGGTTTTACCAGCGTCAGAATTGCGGTTCGCAGCGGATGCCCCATCGCCTGAAAATGCATGGCAATGACGAAGATCGGCCCGGTGACGGCGTAGAGCGCTGTCATGGGGCGCATGATTGCGCCAACTGCCGTGATGACCTCCTGATCTTCGGTAAACAGCGCACCGAGCGTTTCACCTGCCAGCATTCCAATCAGTGCCACACCCAGGCACCACAGAAAAGCGCACCCTATGGCGAGCCGCAGGGCCGCGCGCGCCCGGTCCATTCGGCCTGCGCCGACATTGTTCCCGGTGATGCTCTGGGTGGTCAACGCGATGGCCATCTGCGGCAGGAAGGCCAGACCAAGGACGCGCGTCACCACCCCGTAGGCTGCGACATAAGTGTCGTGATCCGCGGCGGTGTTGCCGATGGCAAGGAGGACGGTGCTGGCCACAAGCGCCATTCCGATGAAGTTCAGGCACAATGGCAGACCCAACAAGAGGATCTGCCGCCATCCTGTCAGCCAGCTTGCGTGCCGGATCGCGCTGAGGGGCAAAAGAGCCGGATTGCGTTTGCGCACCAACAAAAGCAGCGCCAAGCCGAATGTCTGCGCCGCCACCGTTCCGAACGCTGATCCTGCGATTCCGAGATCGAGGATCACGATCGCAATGTAGTTTGCCGCCACGTTCAGCAGGTTCACGAGCACCGACAGCAACGCGATGTGGCCTGCTCGCCCCTCGTTGCGCAAGGCATCAGCGTGCAGACCCAGACCGAATTGCACAGGCGAACCCAGGATCAGGATCAGCAGATAATCCCGGGCAGGCCCCGCGACGGCTTCATTGCCAGTGGCGAGGAACGAAACGATGCCCGGGCCGAACGTCAGCGCGCCGAGGATCACGACCACACTCATGACGAGGGCCAGCCCGTGCGCTCCCGCAAAAACAGCGCCCGCCTCGCTTCGCGATCCCTTGCCCAGATGCCGGGCCAGAAGGCTGGACATACCGCCACCCGCCAGAGTGGTCAGTGCCGTCAACAGCATGACCACCGGAAAGGCCAGGCTGACGGCGGCAAGGGCCTGGGCACCGATAAAACGTCCCACAAATATCCCGTCGACCACGTTCAGCAGGCCGCTTGTCGACATGACCACCGCCATGGGAATGGCGTTGGACAGGAATAATCGTCTGATCGGCAGGGTCAGAAAGGGGTTTTCAATTATATTGGCAGCGCGTCCGACAGACATCGCTCACTCCTCCAAAGAGGCATTTCGGATCGGGAGGGGGCCTGCATTACCCACCTGCGAAATGCTTCGAGGGTGAGATGTCGTCTTGTTCCGGGGCTACACCGTGACTCGCGTCTGCAGGCGGCAGGTGCCCGGCACCTTGACGCTGAGATACAAGGAACCCGCCCTTAGGGCAATATGGGACTTCAGCTTTTGTTCCCGAAATGACACTCATACGAGGCGCGCGAACCCCTGTGCGGTAGGTAAAGGCTCGCTCCTGCAGTTCTCCGCTTTGCAGCATGATAGGCTCTCGCCCCAGATACGATTAACACGAAAGGCCCTAAGCCGACCTTGGGTGGGTCCGGCTACGCCGCAGCGCAGCTTCACCAGACCGGCCATTCGTCCATCGCGCAGCGTTTCCGACTACCGTATGGCTGCTACGCGGACAAAGCCGACCTTGGATGAACGTGCATCAATGTCCGGTTCTGCGAACCGTCCAGGAAACGGTGGTTTTTGGGAGGGTCTGTGCAGGCACAGCGAAAAATCGGAGGGAGCCCAAAGTTCACGCGGTTCTTACGCGAGCGTCCGCTTGGCTGCCGTAGAGATATCCCCAGTATTGGGCGTTCCGGATGGCTCAATCAGAAGCAGGTGCGCTTCCTGCTTCGCTACCGTTCTATGCTCAATTCCTCTTGGAACAACGTAAACTTCCCCGGCACGCAACGTTACCGTTTCATCCCGCATCTCAATGTCGAGCTCGCCTCGTAAGACAAGGAAAAAATCGTCGGTTTCTTCGTGAACATGCCAATTAAACTCACCCTCAACTTTCACGACCATGATGTCATGGCCATTGAACTCTGAAAGAGTGCGTGGCGACCAATGTTCCTTAAATGTCTCAAGTTTTTCGGCCAGATTGATTGCTTTGCTCATGTTGATTTTCCTATTATTGTTATGATCCTATTGGTTATGCGTGAGGGCCACCAAGACAGCCTTGCCCGCACAGTCGGGCTTCAATGATGCTCCAAAAACCCTCTTTTTTGGGGCCATACGCAAACCACCTCATTGGAGGCTATCAAAGGCCCCATTCGAAACCCAAGGCCTTAAGGTCTTGTTGCAGGTTTTTGATCGTCTCGTGACAGCAGACATTCGCTGCGTAGCAGCATCGGTCAAAGAGGGCCCTTTTGAGACCTTCGCTGCGATCTACGCAGAGGTCAGCTCCGCCGTTTTTCAAAAAACTGGGTCAGTTGTTGACGTAAAGGTCAAAGTCATCTGACGTTTCACAAGTGAAAAGTGGTGCCGCAGAAGGGATTCGAACCCCCGACCCCATCATTACGAATGATGTGCTCTACCAACTGAGCTACTGCGGCGACGGGCCGTGATTAGCGATTGCGCGTGATCTGCGCAAGAGAAATCAGGCCGATTTCGCGGGTTCCGTTTCCTTGCGAGCGGCGGCGGCTGCCAGATCGGTTTCGTCCATCGCGGCACCGTCGATATCGCCCGTCATCGGATTGGTCTCAGGCGGAACGGACCCTGTCTCTTCGCCTGTGGACCCACCAGATATGGAGTGCTCCTCAGACTCAATCGGGGAGCCCTCATCCTGCGCGTCGGAACCGAGAATTCCGGTGATAACGGGCAGCATCGCCGCGCTGTCGGTCCGGCTGGCGGAAGGTTGCGACAGTTCGAGCCAGTCGATGGTGTCGAAGGCGTCGCAGTTGGAACAGGTCGCGGACCATTCGGCGTGGGTGGCGCGGCAATTCGTGCAGACCCATTGCGGCCCCTGCGATGCGGTCAGCGCCTTGGCCAGCCAGCCGCGCACGACCTTGTCGTCGGCCCCTTCGCCGCGTTCGACCGCCGCCATGATCGCCAGCGCGCGGGTGGTCGGTGCTGTCGTCGCCAGATCGCCCATTGCACGGCGCGCTGCGGGGAAATCCTCATCCGCGATGGCCAGCTCGGCCTTGAGCATCCTGGTCTCCGGGTGATCGGGATGCGCCTGAAGCAATGGCTCGAACCGCTTGCGCCGTGCCGAGGGATCCTCATCCGGGACAAGCGCGGCAAAGGCAGCTGCCAGATCGGGGTGCGGCGCGATCTTCCATGTCTTGAGCAAGGTACGCTGCGCGGCGCGGGGGCTGTTGCGATGCAGATGCACGCGCGAGGCGGTGACGGAGGCGGGAACATGTCCGGGCGTCAGGCGGTGCGCCTCAAGCGCGGCATCCCCGGCGGGGCCTGCATCGTCCACGGCGATCCGCTCCCGTGCGGAGGCGAGGGTCAGCATCGCGTCGCGCCGGTTTGCAACGTCACGGGGCAGAGCGCTGGCCTTTACCTGCGCGGCCAGGGTACGGCGCGCGCCGTCCCATTCGGCCTGTTCGGTTTGCAAGGTGAACAGCGTGCTCAAAAGCCCCTCATGCCGGGGCCGGATCGCAAAGGCACGCTCGGCCAGTTTCAGCGCGGTTTCCGTCTCCCCCTTGGCGAGGCGTTGGCGCATCAGGCCGTGAATGCCCACGAACCGCGTGCGCCCATCGGACAGCATGGCCTTGTACTGTTCCTCGGCCAGATGCCGCTCACCCGCTTCCTCCGCCGCCTGCGCGGTGACGAGGCGGGTCAGTTCGGGGCGGTCGAGCAGTTTGTCGGCCTTGCGCGCACGGCTCAACGCGTTCTTGCCATCGCCCGAGGCGTTCAGCATCATCGCCTCGGCCAGGGCGTTGAACCCGCGACGTTCCCTGTTGCGATCGAAGAAGCGGGACAGCGCCGTTTCATCCCCCGTCAGGAACCGCAGCACCGCGATCAGAAGCCCCACGAGTTTCAGCACGATCAGGAAAAGGATCATCGCGATGGCCAGAACGACCAGCACCTCGATCGGCTCGAAGGGATATTCGCGCCCGCCCACGGCGAGGGTCAGACCGCCGTCCTGATCCATCACATAGATCACACCGAAAGCGGCCGCCGTGATGAGAGCGACGAAAAGAATGATTTTGAGCAGGGACCAGAGCATCTAAGCGTTTCCTCGGGAATTCAGTTATCGGCGTCCAGACGTTCGGCCAGGGTGCGGTATGCGGAAAGGGCATCATGACGCGCGCGCAGGTCTGCGGTCCATGACGAGAGGGTTTCGGCAGGGGCGCCGGACAGCTGCTCCACCTCGGTCAGTGCGGCCTCCAGATTGCCCCGACGCAGGCGCGCCTCAACACGTGAGAGGATGGCGTCGGCATCGTTGCCTTCGCGTTCGACCAGTGAGCGTCCAGCAACGCGGGAGCGCAGGAAGGCGCTGGCGCTGGCCAGGATATTGTCGTCCTCACCCGGTGCGATTTCGGCGCGGATGGCCTGACGCGCAACCTCGGGGAAGCTGGTTTCCAGCGCGACCTGGGTCGGCACACCGGTGGGTGCCAGTTCGGGCAGGGGGGCCGGGATCTCGACCTGTTCAGCAAGTTCTGCCAGCGGTTCCTCGAACGGCTCCCCGGTGTCGAGGGCATTTGCCAGCGCGGTCATGGCCGCCTGTTCCGAGGCAACGGCGACCTGCGCCTCGGCCTCGGCCTGCGCGGCGGCGACTTCCTCACGTGCGGTGGCGAGCTGACGTTCCGCAGTGGCGGCAACCTCGTCGATCCGCTGATCCAGGGCCCCGTTGCGCGCGGATATCGAATCCAGTTCGGCCTGTAGCCCCTCCAGCGCGGCTGTGAAGGCGTCGATCTGGGCCGCGTTCTGGCCGGTGATGCCGCCTTCACCGGCTGCAAGGCCCGTCAGATCGCTGCGCAGCGACGACATCTCCGCGACGATGCCCTCCAGCCGGGTTTCGACCTGAGCCAGACGTTCCTCGATTGCGGCGCTATCGGCGGCGGCGACCTGATCGGACAAATCGTTGACCTGCGCGCTGAGCGCGGTGATCGATTCAGCGCTCCGCTGCTCGCTCTCGACCATGGCGGCGTTGATGCGCTCCTCCACACTTTCGGGCGTCAAACCGGTGTCGAGCGTGTCGATCCGGGCGTTCAGCCGGGCCTCCATCTCCTCCACCTGCATTTGCGCGGCCCGCTGGCCGGGGGTCAGCCATTCGGCGACCGGGGCAAGGCCGGAGGGCAGGTTGGGCGCGACCTTGGGCCCGCCCCAAAGGATCAGCACCGCACCCGCCACCAGCAGGAACAGCCAGAACAGAACACGCCCCGCGACGGAGCCTGTGTCCTCATGATATTCATCATCCGATGATATGCCGTCGGATGAGGACGCATCAGGCGCGACGTAGTTGGGGCTGGCCGGATCGGAGGTCGAACGCGCGTTCACATCGGCCGGCGCGCCGCCCCACGGCGTGGTCGCGGCGGCTGCGGTGGCGCCGGGAATGACGGAATCAGCGTCATCCTGCGGCGCCTCTCCTGCATCGTCAGGGGAAACGTCATCAGCATCCGTGTCGCCAGAAACAGTGTCGCCCGGAACGGTATCTGCCCCGGCGGCGATGATGTCGTCCTGCGTCTCATCGTCCTGCACTTCGCCGTCCGAATTGTCATCGTCCGGGATCACCAGCGGGTCCGTCTTGGCCGGAGGGGTGTCCGGCGTCTCGACCAGTTCGGCATCCTCGACATCGGGCAGATTTGTCTCGGCACCGTCGACCTTGTCGTCGGTATCGTGCTGCTGGTCGGGGCGCTTGGGGTCGGACATGGCAAAAACTCTCGATAGGCGCGGCGGTGGATGCAATTCAAGCTAGGTCAACGGGCGAAAGCGGCAAGCCTTAACATTGTGCGCTCTTGCGGTGCAGCAACGCAAGCAGACCGTTGGTATCAGGGGTGGGCGACGTTTCCACTGTCTCTTATACACATCTCCGAGCCCACGAGACTCCTGAGCATCTCGT
>OJHM01000090.1_pt1 | contig 34417 bp, 24 predicted proteins | sample 1595241 | NCBI WGS metagenome assembly OJHM01 (sample SAMN05416781, study PRJEB24817) | seawater metagenome | isolation source: Sea water | place: Canada:Atlantic | collected 2013-11
TCGCCGTTTCATCAGGTAATGCCACCTTCGTTTTGCCAGCAACCAACTTCAATGCACCAAGAAAGCATGCAGAATAACCCGCCGCAAACAGCTGTTCCGGGTTCGTACCTTCACCACCCGGGCCGCCCAGGGCCTTTGGTGTGGCCAACTTGACGCTTAGCTGGCCATCATCACTGGCAGCCTTGCCATCCCGACCACCTGTCGCTGTCGCTTTCGCTTCGTACAGTACTTTTTCCAGACTCATCACTTTCTCCTTCACTCATTCCCGCTATTTAATAGCGCACTATTTATATGGATTTAAAAAAAGAGGCCTTGCCCCTTGATACTTCCGCCTCCAGTGCTTTCACACCGCCAAATCGCTATCCGCCAATCTGCCGCGCAGCGCATGCAGATCATCGCGTAATTGCCGCAAATGCTCCGGCTCACACTGCGTGGAACACAATATCGCTTCAGGCACCGACTGCGCGGATTTCCTCAACGCCTTACCCTGACTGGTCAGGCAAATTTCCACTTGCCGTTCATCCGCACGAGAACGAGCACGTTTCACCAGCTCGGCAGTTTCAAGTCGCTTCAGCAACGGCGTTAACGTGGCGGAATCCAGATACAACCGCTGACCAATTTCCGACACCGACTGCGCATCCTGCTCCCACAACACCATCATCACCAGGTACTGGGGATACGTCAGCCCAAGCGCTTTGAGCAACTTGCGGTAGACCTTGTTCATCGCCAGCTGGGCGGAGTACAGGGCAAAACAGACCTGCATATCCAGATCCAACAGTGAGTCGTCATGCTTGGAGTCATCATTCATAAACGCAATATTAAATAGCGCGCTATTTATTTGCAAGCCCTAGAGCCTCCAGGCATCGACGCCTCCATACTCAAGCAAGGCCCCCTTTTCCAGCAAAGCCGTCATGCGGTATCGAATCTGCTTTTTCACTCTGTAGAAGTGTGCATGTTCCGTATAGGAAGCACATTTATAACCGGCCCGAGTGTCCAACAAGGCTCCTGGGCGACACTGCACACCAGCTGCCAGATAAAATCAGCAGGCCGTCTTCGAACAGTGAATAGAGGAAACCCACATATTACGTGGCGACCACTCATCAAGTAACGGATCACCGCTATAAGATAAGAGAAGGCCCATAAGCTCGCCTCACTCTGTAAGAAATCACTTACATTGGATTGTGATCCCGACTCACTCATTATTGTCCTACTCGCGCTACCCTTATTGGCTTCAAGGAAGGTCTTACAAATCAAGGAGCAACATTCCGTTCAAAATTGTTTTATGGCTCTTTTTTATCCCTCTCAGCGCCTGCGGCATCAGCCAAGAGCAGCAGCAAAAGCTGCCAGAAAGTGATTGATAACACGCTAGAGCATCTGGTCTTCGTAGAGGGTGGCACGTTCATAATGGGGCATCCTCAACTCAGAACGCCCGGTCCATCCCACGAGGTGGAACTCGACAGTTATTCCATCATGGCCCATGAGGTTTCGTATTGGGAATACGATACGTTTGCTGAAGAAACTGACAGCGAAAAGCCAAGAGAGCGTTCTATCGGGAGGGATTCACGCACCCCCAATAATGCAGCATGGGGGGGGGCACTTGTACGGTGCGGACAAATATTGTCGCTGGCTAGGTGAGGCATCAGGCTTACCTGTTTCACTTCCTACCGAAGCCCAGTGGGAATATGCCGCCACCAGTCGCGGAACAAGCCAGGCCTTCTATGCGACCGATGATGGGACTCAGGATTATGGAAGAAACTATCCAGGGAAAAAATCACCTTGGTATCCAGAACCATCCGGAACATACCCTTCCAACCCTTTAGACGTGCACGATATGACAGGCAATGTTGCAGAGTGGGTCAGTGACTGGTATGCCGGTAATTACTATTCCATATCTCCTCACAAAAACCCCAAAGGCCCTAATTCCGGTAAGAAAAAAATACTGAAAGGCGGGAGTGTCGGAGGAACCCAAAGCTTTAATGTTCTATTTCGTAGAGCTAGGCTTCACACCCCAGATGAAAAACAAGGAGGCGTTCGCTGCGTGATAAACCAGCCAACACCAGTTTCGTAAAACCAATAATAAGCCCACTTACATAGCGGGCTGGCACAAAGCGTCCGTTCTTTCCTAGCTTTTTAACCAATGGTTATTGATATCTTTAAATCGCTCTCTTTGATTACCATCCAATATGGAAAACAGTCTCTGGATATTATTCTCAAGGTGTATTCGCTTAACCTCGCCGGGGCGTCCAACTTGAATATTAACCCCCATGTGCTCCATGGCCTCCTGATACTCTCGCTGGCTATTGATGCTAGCCAATACCTTCATAACTGCCTCTTCACGCTTTTCATCCAGAGTGCTTAAAAGTAACTCTAAACAGACATCCTGATCGCATTTTGCTAGGCTAGCCAGCGGCATTGGACGCCGACCTGAACACAAGGAATTGCTACGAATGAAACACCCTTTTCCACTCCTCAACCCTTTCATCGTTTTACCCCTTTCCCTGCTTGCTGGCTGCAGCAATAGTTCAGCGCCAAGCGAGGCGGAGCAGCGGGTGATTGACCATACCCTTAACTCACTGGTCTTCGTAGAAGGCGGCACCTTTATCATGGGCCACCCGCAAGTCACCGATACCGTGGAAGTCACACTCGACAGCTATTCCATTCAGGCTTATGAGGTGTCTTATTGGGAATTTGATACTTTTACTCGCGCTACCGGACGCCCTTTCCTGAATGAGGAAGCCATGGGCGAAGCATTGCGGGAACCCAACAATGCAGCATGGAGAGTGACGTGGAACGACGCCCAAGGCTATTGCCAATGGCTAGGCAAGCGGACCGGCCTACCTATTCAGCTACCCACCGAAGCCCAATGGGAATATGCCGCAACCAGCCGTGGAAGCAGCCGCGCTTTCTATGCCACCGATGATGGCACCATGGATCGGGGGCGTAACTATAGAGATACCCGCAGAAACGGCACCCCCTGGCACCCGGAACCCTCCGGTACTTATCCGTCGAACCTTCTTGGAATGTACGATATGACCGGCAATGTGACAGAGTGGGTTCTCGACTGGCATGACAAAAACTACTATGAAAAATCTCCGGGAGTGAACCCTCAAGGGCCAGAAACGGGCACCACCAAAGTTCATCGCGGTGGAGGCGTTGTCGGCACCCAGCGCTATAACGTTTTGTATCGTCGATCCCCTGGCCTTAAACCCGATGACAACCAAGGCGGTGTTCGTTGCGCGGTCAATCGGACCGATGACATCGGTGCTTCCGTTTCAACACAGGGGCACAAAATCAATTAGTCCACCCAAACCCCGCACCCTTTTGGAATGCGGGGTTTGGGTATATCTACGAAACATCACTCGCCCGCAAAGCGCTCCGAGATACTCAGAAATCGGGATCGTTCCTCGCCATCCAGGAAGGTTAACAAGCGTAACTCATTATCCAGTGCCCGAACCGTTTTCTCCGCCGGGCCGTCATTCATGGGGATATTGACGCCCATATGCTCCATCACTTCCTGATATTCCCTTGCGTGCCGGATACTCTCCAGCACCACCACCACAGCTTCTTCCCGGCGCTCATCCAGCCCCCCCGAAAGCAGGTTAATATCGCGATGGGTGCTGCCTGTCGAAACCAGCGTATTAAGAAGCCGTCCTTTAGTTTCCGGGAAGGCGTAGCCCAGCAATTCTTGTGCTCCTTTCTTATTCAGCAAGGTATCTGCTAATTGGTGAGCTATTTCACTGTCGTCATCCCAGCGCTCCCAACGATAAAGTAAATCAGCGCCATAATTGAAGACTCCCTGCACCGCACTAACCGCCAACAAGCTACCGGTTGAGGCCGCACCCATCGCCACGCCAAGCACACCACCACGTTTAAACAGTTCGTACTGGAAGGAGCAGAAGGCAACAAAGGCTTCACCTTCTGAATCAAACAAATCAATCACATTAAATTCAGCATCACTCAATTCGTTATAGAGAAGTTCCAGGAAATCTTTCACATGCACTGCATCTACCGTGAATGAAAAACCTCCGCCAGCTCCCAATTTGAAGGCCAGCTCCGCCTTGAAACGAATAACAAAACGGCCTGTCCGTGTATCAAAACCAACCTGGAAGTCCAACCCGGCGCCAATGCCGGCCATTCCAGTAGCGGAATACCCCACACTGCCTAACGCCTTGAACTGACTGGCCTGGGGCTGCTGCCACATCAGCTCGCCCTTAATGCCCAAAGTCGCTTTCACCCCCACGAAGGCCTCCAGTTTCACCTTGGCACCTTGCTGATCATCCAGCTTGGCGGCGCTACTCTGGACCACTTTCACGTTATCAGTCGGGGTTCGCAGCGCGCGGGTGTTGATCATGCCACTACGCTGGCTTTCCTCATCGGGCCAGGGGGCATCCGAACGCAGACCGATGGCCTCCAGACTCCCTTTTTTGGGGTTGATGTAGACCTTTCCGGATGCCATCAGGTTGGCACCAGCAAAACCGGTCAAACTGGTCGTCACGTCAAAGCGAAAAGTGCCTAATTTTGCTTCTTCGTCCTGAAGCACATCCTCCACTTCTATCACGCGAAAGGGGTTAAGCTGTACATCGCCACGACCCGATGGGGCTCGCAACTGCTCACAGTATGATCGACTGTTCGGGGGTGAGCACTGGTGGAAGTTGCTACGAACCGCGCTAGAATAGAATTTCATTGCATTGATCAAGTTCAAATCCCGGTATTTCTGAAAATACTGAACGACCAATAAACGCAACTCCTTCTCGCCACTGGGCAGCAAGGACGTTGAAGTATTATTGCCGGCCAAACCGGCTAACAGATCACCACCAATCATAGACAGTAACTGCCCTGCCGCTTGGTCACTGGTGATGCGTTGTGGCCCCAGGGCATTGAGCATGCCCTGTTGCTCTGTGTCTCCCCATATTCCCTCACGGAATAGCGATAGCCAGCCGTTTACATCACCGATAAGAAACCCCTCAATCGCCCGAGTACGGTAGGGGCAATAATTGCCGCTAGCATCCCGGCCGATAGCTTGCACCCGCATTTGCGTTTCTGTCAGCTGGGTGTCAACTTTCAGTTTTCGTAGTTTCTGATTCAGCAAATTAATGAATTTTGGGGAGGGGAAGCTGCCCTGCTCAGAGGGGACTGACTGCAATAGGTTTCTGGCCTGATCCACTCGGACCAACGTGCTGCGGCGCCGCACAGTAAAGCTGGCCTGCCAGCCAGTCTCATCAGGTAACAGAAATTGGCCGCGTAGCCGCCCCTGAGCCAACGAAAGGTCGAGCTCGGCTTTCGCCTCGGCGCTGACTATTCCTTTCATAATATCCATGTCCACCGATGCGGTAGCGCCGCCCACATAACGCATGAAGGACGCGCCCCCATCCGCACGGAAGCGTTCAGGTGGCAAGGGCTCGTTGCTGATAGTGTTATGCCACTGGTTCCTCTTCGGCGATGATAGTGATTCAAGGGCGGTAAAATCGCTAAGCCATTGTGGTTGGTCCGAATTTTCCGGCGACCACACTTGCTGCAGGTAATCCTGTGCCTGCCCCAGACCACTTTGATCAAGCTCTTTCTGAGCCAGCAGTGCCAGTGCTTTATCCCTCCGACTCTCCTTCCAGCCGAGGTCGAATTGCGCCTTTTCATTGACCTTCGCGACCCATCCATCGACTGCTTCGAACCAGCTATCTGGCAGGACCTCCCCCAAGGTGGCTGCGGGGCCTAGCGCGCCTAGCAAATGCCGTGATTGAATCTGCCCTTCACGCTTGTCGATCAATTCAACGTCGGCTTTCATTTTGGCAGATACATTGCCAAAGGCCTCTTTCAGTTTGGTTTTTCTTTGCGCACCCTTTTCGCCCTCAGGAATATCATTGCTGCCATAATCCAGCGAATCGCGAATCCCTTTCACGGTGTAACGTCGATCGCCCTCCAGACGGTGATACGCCAGGGCATCGCTGGGTATAAAGGAAAACTGGCTTGCTCCCATTTTTCGAGGACGCACTATCTCCATCATGGCGTGTGAGGGGCCACCGCCCTTGGCATAGGCTCCATTACGGCTTACCGCCTCGCTGGCAGAAGGTGCCATCAACGCTTCCAGCTCTTTTTTAGCTTTCTCCACGCCCTGACCGTCACCGGCTTGTATCGCGTCCTGCAGGGCGATGACCGGCGCGTTATATTTTTTCTCCAGCCGATCAAGGCGTTGCGCTTCTGAGCTGGTCAGTAATAGAACCTCTTCGCTGGCCGGAACAATCACCAGGTCTTCAATTGGGGCCAACTTGCAAGTCAGTTCCGTCGCGTTTTCGTCCTCAACGGGGCAAAGTTCAGCTCTGGAACAGGCTCGTAGCGAGCAACTTTCAGCCTCTCCTTGCTGATCAGCGGCGGCTTGGTATTCAGGCTGGCTTAGGTGTTCGTAATGGTCCAAGCTCAACCTGGCCTGCCCCAACGGCACCTCGGGAAACGTAAGAGCGCCATTGGTTACCTGGCTATAATGGAAGACACCATTGCCATCCTCCAGGCTTGCCTGGCTTCCTTCGGGTAACGGCCCTCCCTTTTCAGAGAGCGGGGTGAAACGCATGCGGCTCAGCAATTGTAGAGGCGTTTCAGTAATGACCTCCTGACCCTGATAGCTTACCCGGAGAAAATATTCACGGGTTAACAGCACCGAATCACTGTCATCATCTGTCACCGCTATCACTCCGCTAGGCAAGGCACTTGGCCACTGCACTCGGATATCACCGGCCGCCTTCTCAATATTTTTATGCCAGCTATCAACTTTTGCCTCTCGACCCCCAAAATGTTCGACCACTGTAAGCGTTAGCGCGTCTCCTGCAGTCAAACCACGGACACGTATCACCGCTGTGACGTCATCATCCAGCATTCCTTTTTCTTCTTCCCAGCGGACAAGGCGTAATTGCGCCGAGGAAGACTCACCCTGCCATTCCGGGTCCATATCCAGTGTTTCAATACGTTCAACATTCTGGATGGGAGCCGGCACCGGGCTATCGGCTTTCACGCCTTTGGGCACGCCGTATTCCATGTTGCCGTTGAAGGTAACGCCGTTTTTTCCTTTCAAGGTAACGGTGTTGCCAAACAGGCGGATGGTGCCGTCTTTTTTGATGGTGATGCCGCCGCCGTTCTGATGCAGGGTCAGGTCGCCGCTGCCGTCGCCACGGATGTCGATGCCATTGGCCGCTTGCAGGTGCAGGCTACCGCCGACCTTGCTGGCGAAGCCTTTTTGCGCGGTGATTCTGGCGTTGCCTTCGATGCGCAGCTCGCTATTGGCGCCGCTGTGCAATTCCAGGTTTTTAGCGGCGTCCAGGGTGGCATTGTCGTGTGCGCTCACATTGGTGTCGGTGTGGGACTGGTGGTGGATCACGCCCTTGTCGGTTTTGCTGGCGCTGTTATTGCGCACCTGTATGGTGCTGTCATTGCCGATGCGGGTCTGGGTGTTTTTATCGACGTTGATGTGCTGATGTTGGCCTGCGCGTAACACCAGGGCGCCCTGTTCACAGGCCAGGGTGACTAAGAGGCTTTCGCTGTTGGCGTCCAGGTTCAGCAAGCATTGGCCCTCCGGGGTGTTGAGTGTGACCGCCTGCGCGTCTTTACGATCATCCAAGTTCAGTTGATGGCCAGCGGGAGTGAGCAGCCGATTTTGCGGGGTGTTCTGGTTGGTCACCGGGCCGGGCTGGCTGGCCGCCGGGGCGTAGCCCAGTACCAAGGGTTTGTCCGGGTCGTTGTTCAGGCAGGTGATCAGCACTTCGGCACCGTTGCGCAGCGGCCAATCCCAGCCGGTAGGCTGGCCGCTGTTGCCGGGTAGGCTGCCGTGGGGCTGTAGTTGTCGCAGCGGCGGGCTGGATTCGGTGTGGGGCTGTTCGCTAGGGTCAAAGCCGATACGCGCTTTACGGTGGGCCTGGCCATCCAGGTGGCTGTAGGCGCCGTCGGCTTCGATGCGCGCGGGAAACACCAGAGGCATGGAGACCGGTTCGGGCACGTTCGGCCGGTATGGCTGCGCTAGGGGCAACAGTTCAGCGGCCCAGGTGAATCCATTGGAGCTGTTACCTTGGTGGTTTCTGGGGGAGGAAAACGTCAGCGTGGTACGGGTTATCAGGCAGGGGCCGTGACCGACAACCGGAATCCACTGGCCTACCTGCAACTCCCCCACGGCACCGGACACATGCAGGGTTTGGGCGCCGCACTGTTGCCGTTCCTGCTCCAACCGCGCTTGCACCAGGCTAGCCTGGGCTTGGTGGCTGCCACCGTGGAAAAAGGTTTGCTGCGTTTCAGCATTGCGGGGGGCCGCTGAAGCGCTCTGAATTTGTGCTGCCGATTCGGTAGGGCATACCTGTTGATGGACCTGACTGCGAGCGGGCTGCCAACGGTAATACTGCCGAGATTGCTGCAACGCCACCCAGGCGCCGCCAGCCTCGCTGCGGTTGCCGCCGCTCTCTGCGATCACCGCCAGCTCACCGCGATCGGCTCGGCTGGCGCCGCTCTGATCATCAGCCAGCACGATGGTTTCGCCCTGCTCAGCCGACCGCTGAGAGTAGAACCAGACGCCATGGCGCGCTAGCAACCGTTGCAGGAACACGAGGTCGGTTTCGCCCACTTGCGCGGTCCACTCCATCACCGGGTAGTGCTCACGGGTGCGATTGTCCATGGTTAAGCCGTGCTCTTGCAGCAGCGCATTAGCCAGCTCGATGACGGTGTGGCGATGAACGATCCGGTAGCGTGACTGTTGCCCCAGTGCCGCAAGGCCGGAGGCGACGGCAAACACCCATTCTTGCTGTCCGCCAGGCAATATACGGCCCTCTTCGATACGGGTTACCAGCCCGGCATCATCACGGCTTAGCCCATCGGAACTGGTGCACGTCCATTGTGCGGGCTTGCCCAGAAAGCATTCGGCATCAACACCCACAGCAACGGCACAACAGAATCGGTGTTCACCGATTTGGCTGAGCCCCCCTTCGGCACTGAGGCCATAGGGTTCTAATGGAAGACCGTCAATCGTCAGAGTGATCTTGCCGCCCCCCAGACCCGCACCGCTATCACCAAATAGTTCAGCGCCTGCCTGCCCCAAGCGTTCGCTAATGTCTTCTTTGAGGTCCCCTAGCTCACCGGCCAATTTGTCCTCAATATCGTCTACCCAGCCCATACCTGTCTTCCTTGACGTTTATCTCGCTATGCGGCCCGCTTTTCATTCAACAGTGGCACCAGGTCCGTTTTTGCTTTTTCTTCCAGTGCATTCCAAGGCACTTTCAGTATTTTCTCCTTACCGCCTTCTCGGTAACGAATTTGCACCCGCTTTGGGTGGCTATCATCAAGATGAGTAATATCCGAGTAGCGAATCATGCATAGTGAGGATGCTGGCGCCAGCTTGAGCTCCATATAATCGTCATAGCACTTGAGGGGAATGCGTGAGGCGTTCCACGCGCCAATGGCAATGAACATGACGATTAAACCCAGGTGGTAACCGGGCATGCGAGGGAATACCATGAGAATAATAAAATACACAATGAAGAACCCTATTCCGCCATATATCTGGATATCATTCATTGTCTTGTTGGTCTTGAAGGTATACACCGGATTCATCGTTTTCTCTATTGGGTCTGGGTGGAAAATGCCTGCCGCTTCATTTCATCCATGATATTTCTGGCACCAATCAAGCCAATAAGACCGATAGGGACAAACCCGACACAGCCAACAATAAACACAATGCAACCGGCACGAACATTGTCCGCGGCAATCAGCAGTAAACCGACAATATTCAGCATCAGGAAGACGCCCATTATGATGCCCAAAACCGTCGGGTAATCTCCTGCCGACACCGACCAGACGCACAGGGTATGAATTGCGATACCCACTAGTATTTTTCCATTTATCTTCGTCATACAAATTCCTTTTCGATTAGTTACTACCGACCGTTTGGCCATCTACCTTGATGGCGCCACCGGAGATTTCCACATTGGTGCCATCGATAATCAAATCCCCCCCGGGGGTGATTTCAATGGTGCCGCCGCCTTGGCTAAGGCGAATAGGTGCACTGCCGGAACCACGGAGCGTGATGGCCCCTTGCACATCCATGCCCAACTTACCGCTTTGCACCACTACCGATGCATCGCCCGAGACCACATCCATGGAACAATGCCCTTCGCTTTTCGCCGTCAAGTCTTTGCCGGCGTGTATGCGCACATCGCCCTTCTCGGTTGCCATACGCAGGTTACCGCCGGCTTTGAACAACAGGTCCGTGCCCGCCTGTAATTCCACCTCACCTTCCTGTGTCATCAATTTCAAATGGCGGGCCACGGTCACTGTCTGGTCGCCCCCTACCTGGCTGCTCTGCGAGCCGCCGACTTCAGTGGTCATATTGCCACCGGCGCGCAGGGTCATGTCTCCTTCGACGCTTTCCAGGGTGACTTGATGTGCCTCTTGACGCGCATCCAGGCTCAGGCGATTTTGGCGGTCTTGTGTAAACAGTTCGATGCGCTCTTGGCCGGCGCGATCTTCCATCAGCAATTCGTTGCCGCCACGGGTGCGCAGGATATGCTGGCTGGGATTGTTGGCATTGACTGGACCGGGAGTGGTCGGGTTGCTGAGGGCACCGAGGATGATAGGGCGGTCGATGTCACCGTTGACGCAGCTGAGCAACACCTCTGTCCCACCATGTAAAGGCAGGTGCATGCCGCTGTCTGGCCCGCCATAGGGTTGCATCAGGCGCACTGGCGGGCTGGCCTCGCCTTTTGCCGAGTCACTGAGATCAAACGGAAAGCGAATACGATAACGGCCCTGGTCGTCCAGGTAGGCATAGTCACTGCCGTCGCCTTCGACCAGGGCTGAGAATGTGCCGTGAACAGGCGGTCGGCGCCAAGACGACGCGCTACGCCAGGGAATCGATACCGGTAACAATGTCAGTTCGCTTTGCAGGCCCGGCTGGTCACTATTTTGGCCGAAGGCATGCCCCACCCGCTGGTCGCCCTGAAGGTTTACGGCTGCCACCAGCCACTCACCGTCATGGCTGGGATGACCCGATAGAATCAGCTTCATTCCCGGGAAGAACTGACCGCTATCGGCGCGGGCAATGACCGTCTGCCGTTGTACATCGTCCACTTCACAACGCACCCGGGCGAGCGCATTGCCCTGCTCTGAATCTACCGCGTTAGCGCCCCAATGATTTTGTTCGCCGCGCCCTCCAAGCCCTTCGGCATAACCCTGGGGCGGGGTGTCCGGCGTGTCCGGGTTATGGTCGTGTATGTTGAACGTGCCGCTACGCCAATGGACGGTACGTGTCACCTGGAAAACACGCTCACTGACCGCGGCCTGACCACTTTGCGGATGAAATTCCAGCATGTGGCTGCCGAGGGTATCTTGCAGCGCTGCACTGTCATCCTGGAAATAGATATGGAAACCCGCGCCCTGCTGGGCCACGGCATAGAAAGCCCCGTCGCGGGCCAGCAGCCGTTGCAAAAACTCCAAATCACTTTCTTCGTACTGAACCGTCATGGCCCGGGCAGGCTGCGGAGCGCTGAATGCAATGGTGAGGTCATCCCGGTTAAAGCCCGCTTCATCCATGACTTGGCCGATAATCTCTTGCAGCGTCTGATTCAGGAAAACCCGGTTATGACGGTTAAGCACCAGTGGGTAGAGGGGCGACACAAGATGCAACCGCATGCGCGGGCCTTCCGGGCTATCGCCCAGCTCCTCTACCGCTTCCACTTGCCAGGGGAACACCTGCTCCTGGCCTACCGCCGCTTCAATGCGCAGCGCCGCCTGCTCTCCGGGCAAGGCTGACAACGACGGCTGAATACGGGCAAGTACGTCGACCTGCATACGGCTTAGCGACGACAGCCCCATGTCCTGCGAGGCAAAGCACTCCACCGCCAGCGCATCTTCACCCATGCCTGCCACATCAATGAAAAAACGGCACTTCTGCGTGTCCATAAGCTGTTTCATGGCACCACCAGCAACACTGTCTAACTGCTGCATGACAGAGGCTTTGATCGCATCCAGAGACAACTCGCCTTTGGCCAGGCTGGTCATGATCTGGCTATCGAGTAATCCCTGCGCCGCCGGCAAAGACGACGAACCAATGCCAAACTGAGCACCGCCACCCAGGCTGGCCTTCGCTGTCGTCATATGTTCGCTAAGCAGATCTTTTGCAGAATCCAGATATTTATCCAGGCTCATGAGACATTCCTTGTCCGATTCAGGGATGGTGCAACGGTGCGGCCTGACACTCAGGCTCGCAGCGGTTCGGCTTGGGGCTGATCGGCAAATACCGCGATGATTTCCCCCTGCTCATCCAGCTCCAGAGTGAGGATATCCGGCATATCATCGTCGGCCATGTAACCGAGTAGTTGCTGCGCCAGCCCCGGCATTAGAGTCTGTTCGATAACCGCCTCTACTTGCCGAGCCCCGCTTTCTGCCACCTGACACTGACGAGCGAGTTTTTCCATGACGCCGGTATCCACGCGCAAAACAAGACTGTGGGCCTGCATTAACCGTTGCGCGACAGCATCCAGGCGCATGGCCACAATCTGGTTGAGCATGGTCTGGTCCAGTGGGCGATAGGGGATAACTTGCATCCGCGCCAGTAGCGCCGCGGCAAAATGCTGCCGCAACTCTGGCTCAATGGCGCTGATTAATTGCTGTTCGTTGGGAGCCAGCCAAGCGTTCTGCTCCACATCAGCACCCGTCTCGCTTGCGTCTGCTTCTGCGTTTGCAACGGTGGCCTCGTGGTCCGGGGCAAGCGCTTCGCGCTGCAACGTCTCGCTGCCCAGGTTCGAGGTCATCATGATGACGGAATTGCGAAAATCGATTTCTCGCCCTTCCCCATCACGCAATACGCCACGATCAAAGACCTGATAAAACAGGTTCATCACATCCGGGTGGGCTTTTTCCACTTCATCGAGTAACACCACAGAGTAAGGGCGCTGCCGTACGGCCTCAGTGAGCACACCGCCTTCGCCAAAGCCGACATAACCGGGTGGGCTGCCCTTGAGCTGGGAAACCGTATGGGCTTCCTGGTATTCGCTCATGTTGATACTGACCAGAAACCGTTCGCCACCAAACAGTTCATCAGCCAATGCCCGCGCTGTTTCCGTTTTGCCCACACCGCTTGGCCCTGCCAACAAAAAAACGCCCAGCGGCCCATCGTTCTTTCGCAACCCCGCTTTGGCGGCGCGCAGAGTCCGTGACAGCATAGCCTGCCCGCCATCTTGGCCCACCACCCGCTGACACAGGCGCTCTTCCAAAGACTGCAACACGGAGACCTCATCACGTTGCATGCGGCCCAGTGGTACGCCGGTCCAGTCTGCAATGACTGACGCAACGGTGACGGCAGTCACCTCCGGGTGAATCATCGGCGCGTCGCCTTGAACCAAAGTGAGCGCTTCTCGCCGCTCGGGACTTCCGTCCAGCGCACAAACGTGCGCTTGCTCTTGCTCCCACTGCTCGCCACTGGCCGTTAGCTGCGCCACGATGGCGGCTTTTTCGTCGCTGAATTGTTCGGCAAGGCGTTCATTCCCAGCCAGGCCCATTTGGCGATCCTGCTGCAATGCATCAAGGCGTTGATCCAGATATCGCATCTGCTCTTCACCTTGTTGCAAGGCTTGCGGTTTACTGGCCTGGCTGAGCCGCACACGGGCTGCGGCCGTGTCCAACACATCAATAGCCTTGTCCGGTAGCTGCCGACCGGTGATATAGCGTTGTGAGAGCTCCACCGCCGCCACCAACGCCTCATCGCTAAGGTGTACACCGTGATGGCTGGCAAATTTTTCCTTGAGCCCGCTCAACATCAGCAAGGCTCTCTCGCCTTCTGGCTCATCCACGGACACTCGCTGGAAGCGGCGATCAAGCGCCGCGTCACGTTCGAAATAACGTTTGTATTCCGCCCACGTTGTCGCGGCTAATGTGCGCATGCCGCCGCGCGCCAGGGCCGGCTTGAGCAGATTCGCGGCATCGTTCTGCCCTGCTTCCCCGCCGGCACCGATCAAGGTATGCGCCTCATCAATGAACAGAATGATGGGGCTTGAGGCGTTCTGAATTTCGTTGATGACCTGTTTGAGCCGACGCTCAAACTCACCTTTCACGCTGGCGCCGGCCTGCAACAGGCCCAGATCAAGGCCCAGCAGCCGCACATCTTGCAGAACCGGCGGCACATCACCGTTGGCAATGTGTTGCGCCAAGCCTTCCACCACGGCGGTTTTCCCCACTCCTGGCTCCCCCACAAGAATGGGGTTATTTTTGCGCCGACGGCACAGGATATCGATCGCCATGCGAATCTCGTCACCACGTCCAACCACAGGGTCCAGCTCACCAGCTCGGGCTTGGGCGGTGAAGTCCTGACAATATTGGGACAAGGCCTCCTCGCTGCTCGTCCTGCCTACGGGCGGGGAATCGGCCCCCACATCATCGTAAGCCTTATCATCCGTAATCCCGCCTTCCACGGAAGCGGACGTCCAGGCCCGGTAGTGGTCACGAAGTTGCGACTGTGTCACTGGATAGAGCCCATCAAAGCAGGATTCTCCCATCCGCGGCATTAATTCCAGCAGGGCATCCAAAAGGCTAACGCTTCGTATTATGTCGCTATCGTAGTACAGCGTAGAGGCCAGGCAGGCCTGCTCCAGCCATTGCACCAAACGAGCAGAAAAAACCGGCCGTTCCGGGTTGGCGGTGTGCAGCAGCGATAACGCCTGCATCTGGGTATCGAATACGCGATCCACGCTAATATCACAGCAGCCAAGCACTTGCTGGATATCATTGTGAAGATCGCTTTCCAATAATTTCACCAGCACGTGTTCAATACGTACTTCGTAATCACTACGGGCCGCTGCCAAAACCGCTGCCTGTTCCAGTGCTTTAGCGCAGGTGTTATTCAATTTTTCCACCAGCCGCCGAATGGTTTGACCTTGCATTTGCTTTCCCTCCCGGGAATTAAAGATGACAAGACGGCGTTGCATCCAGTGCAACGCGAATAACGTATTCTTCCTGGAGACACTCACCGAGCCATACTGACCAGCCCAACCGTTGCTCGTCCTGCCCAAGCCCGACACCGTCGCGGCGGGTGGGGCATACCCGAATATTCAACGCCACCCCGGTTTGCCCTTGCAGGTACTGGTAGGTCTGCTGTTTGAGCTCATCTCCCAGCGGGTGGCCAGGCAGCAGTGTCTGCGCGGTTTGCGAATCCACCGGCCCCAGGCGCACGGCCACAGCACCGTTTGCTACATAAGCTCGCCCACCCAGAATGGCGTCATCCCCAAGGGCGCACCCCGTTCCACCCAGCACACACCCAGAGCCCAAGCTCTGCCAAGCGGGCAATGAATCCAATACCTGAACGGGAATGGCGGGGATGCGATCCTGCAGTACTGCCTGCAATCCACCGGCACTTCGCACCCGCGAAAGCGGAAAATAGCGGGACTGAAACGCAGCACCTTCAAGGTTATTTTCCTCATTTTCGCCGAAGACAGCATTGCCAGCATCAGCCGCCTCGGGTTGATTCCACTGCGCGTGCCCTTCTGCCATGGCCTGCTCAATACGGCCAGACAATGCACCCGCACAGCCACGGAAAGATGCCGGCAAACGGCCAGCTGCAGGGCGTGAAATCTGCATCGCTCGGTACAACAGGGCATAGAAGCGCGGATTAAAAATATTCAGGAAATCCCGCATTCGTGAGGCGTCATCGTCGCTGGCGGTAGTGCGATCTAGAAGATAATGGGGTACTGGCGCATCCACGCCGTATAACCCGAAAAAACCCATCTGCAGTGTCAGCTTTTGCACTTGCATATTGCAGGCCCGGATATCAGACGCGGGAAAGACCAGATGCTCATCGGGCAGCAAACGAACGCGCTTTTCCAGCCCCTCGCCGAAACGCAGCCCCTCACTATCACTGGCTTCAAGCAACTCCATAGCCTGGCAAAAATCAAAATACTGCGGGGTAGCCAAAAGTGACTGAACTACATCGGCGCCGAGCAACCCACCAGAGGTTCCCATACAAACTCCTTTTGACTGGGTTGAGCAGTAATGCATAACTCGACACTTTCGTTTAACGGAGCAAGCTGGCCCAGCAACCGGTGCAGCACACAACCGAATAAATACACATCATCCAGGGACAAAAAGTCGGCCTGCTTTAGATTGATATGAACCGCAATGCCCCGGTACAGCATACCTTTCAGCATGCGGGTCACCGGGCTGGCCACCACGTCCTGCAGTGATTCCCGGCGTCGCTGGTTCTCTCGCCGGTCGGTCCAGTCCAGCAACCCCATCAATGTCGTCAGGCTATCCAGTGTCGCGAGCCCCGCTGAGGGTAACTGCATCAGCGCCTGGAGCTGCCATCGGTACGCACTGCTGTCTGGGCAAGGCAGGTATCGGCTTGGACGATTCAAATTGCGCAACGTGAGAGAAGACGGCATCCCCTCTCCAGTCTGGGTGATTTGATTTTCCGCCAGATAACGGCGCGGCAAATAACCATCACTAACAGCAACTCGGGCAGACAGCGTTTGCGCAGGGATCAGTCCGGGGCCAGACAGGCTGATAAAGGGTTGCGGTGTTTCCAACCCCAAGTCCCTGCGTGATAGGCGGTAACAGTACTCACCTTGCCGATAATCCCGGGAGCGATAGAACGGTTGGTAATCGGTGAGCTTGGCGCTTTTCTGATCACGGCCAACCAAAGACAATACATCATGTAACACGACCGTATCGGGGTGCCTATGATCCGGCAGGAAACGGTATTCTGACCGTTTCTGGTCCACTTCGATGGGGTCGGCATCTATTTCGTACAGGTTGATGGCGGGCACACAGTTCAGCTGAAAGTGTTCTTTGCTGAGCTTGTGCTCCGCGTGTAGCTGTAACGGCATGACAAAACGAATTTTCAGTGTCTTGCCTTTTTCCGGCAGTGATAAGGTCGACAACCCGCTGATGCGCAGAAAGAAATAACGCTCGCGCCAGGAAAAATAGTCCTGAAGCAGTGCCAATCCGGGAAGCCCACGATGATGGGAGGGCGTGTTCAGCGCCGACAAATATGGCATGGTGACCGCGCCGATGGGCAGTTCACCACAGGGAGCATCATTCATCTGGCAACGTATCGGAGAAACTGCTCGGCTGAGGCCGTGCACTAACGCTAGGGCCAATGCCGGATCGCAATGTAGAAACAGATCGAGGTTGTCCAGATTTAGCTCAGACAATGCCCCCGACCCGGTATGTGACAGTGTCAGCGTTAGCGCCGTGTGACCATTACCCTGCTCTTGCGCATTGACCTCTGTTACCACAAGCGGGTGCGCATTGCCTTTCGCCAAGGTGGAAAACTGACATCGCTGTCGCGATTCACCCACCGGGGAAGAACGGGCAATACTGCCCAGAGGCAGTGTTTTCTCACCTTGTGCGTGGCTCTCTGGCTGGCAAGACAGGACCGCACGACTAGCGTAGCCTCGCAATTGCCCCGGGCACAGTTGTTCGAGAAGCTGCTCGCTAATGGCGCCTTCGCTATCATCAATACGCGATCGAATCTGGGCAGCAATGAAAGCCATACCCTCAAGCAAGCGCTCCACATAAGGGTCACGATCACTGACTTCGGCCAAGTTCAGCATTCTGGCCTGTTCCGGGTGCGCCTTGGCAAAATCGACAGCGGCTTCATGCAGCAAACGCATTTCAGATTCAAAATACTCGCGCATTATTCCCTCCCTGGCGAATATCAGCAGCGCCATCGCTCTGGAATAGCGTTCTAAAGCGAGCCATTCCCCCTTCTGGCACTACACCCGTCACATCTAACTGCACGACACAATCACTGCCATGTTCACGTTTGGCTGTTACCTGTACGTGTTTTAATCGCGGTTCAAAACGCACGATGGTATCGCGCACAAGACGCGCCAGCATGTCAGAGGAATACGGCAACGCATCGTAAAGGGACGGGAGATCTGGCAATCCGTGTTCCGGCAAATGCTCCAGCACGTCATAGCGCGCATTGAGCAACCGCTGCAGATGGTCATGAATACTACGCAATCGGGCCTCGCGGCCCTCCAAGGCAGTTACCGGAGAACCATCAGCAAATTGACCGTGAATGATTTCAAACAAGGCAGCAGTCATAACCCCTCATGGTGCAGAATAAAGAAAAAAGGGGCAGCGATGCGCCACCCCTACCACACCGTGCTGTTAGCGGCCTTCCGTCCACGAGTCAGAAAACTCGATATTGCCGTCCACATAAGTCCAGGTAATGCCGGCATAACGGGCAGACACCTCTTCCAGATGAGGGTAGCTCTCCTTTTCGATATCCTTAACGTTGTGCATGACGGGTTTAACCGAGGTGATTTTCACGTCCTTCAGGGTATGGCGGAAATATTCTTTTTCAGTGCCCGTGTCATCAATGCGATACCAGCGCAGCACCAGCTCTTTCAGTGTCTGACCATTGCTGCACGCCTTGTACAGATAAGGAGAAGCACTGTCATAACCCTTGGTGAAAACAAAGGGCTCATGTTTACGCGTGCCGGTGAGAGAACCTGTATCCCCATCAGTGGGAATGCGCAGTTCATGATCGAAGTGAAGCACTTCGATGCTCCCTTCACGATCGGCGATGGAAACAGAGCCTTCAATTTCGCTGCCCTGATCATCCTTGATCCACATATAGGCGGGAATCGCCATAGGTATAACCTCCTGTTGTTTTACGTTGAGTAGACAGCCGGGCTACCCCGGCCAGGCACACCCTCCCCCAAAGCGGCAAGCAATTTCCGCACTGGTCGCCGGGTGTGGTTATCGCAGGAACCCTGCAATCTGGTTAACTATCCTTTGCTGCAGGCAGTTGGGAGACCAGTGAGAGTCGTACATCCACGCCTTCAATCTGGAAATGGGGCATTACCGCCATGTCCACCCGGTAGTACCCCGGGTTCTCCGGAATTTCGTTGACCTTCACGTAGCCGTCTTGCAACGGAAAGTTGGCTACCAATTCCGGATCCGGGTTATTCATTTTGGTGACCAGTCCCTGTAACCAGTCATTCAGCTCATTTTCAAGTTCCTGCCGGCTTTTGCTGGCACCAATATTTTCGCGCTGCAGAACCTTGAGGTAATGTGCCAGACGCGACACAAGGAAGATGTAAGGCAAACGCGAATTAATGCGTGAGTTAGCGGTAGCTTCTTTTGTCGTATATTCCGCCGGTCTCTGTGAAGAATTGGCGGAAAAGAAACAGGCATAGTCACTGTTCTTGTAAAAACTTAACGGGATAAACCCTTCTTCGGCGAATTCCAGCTCTTTGGTTTCCGAAATGAGAATTTCGGTTGGAATTTTGGCCTGGGTACCCCGCCCAACGTCGTAATGGTGAAGCGGTAGGTTTTCCAGCTTCCCCCCTGATTCCGGTCCTCGGATATTCACCGTCCAGCCATACTGCTTGAAACTTCTCGCCATATTGGACGCAAACGCAAAGGTGGCATTACCCCACAAATACTTCTCGTGGTCGTCTCCCGCTACTTCTTCCTGATAGTTGAAAAGGCGAATGGGATTACTTTCACCATAAGGCAAACGCAAAAGAAAGCGCGGCATCACCAGACCCACATATCGGGAATCTTCACTTTCCCGGAAACTCCGCCAGCGAGTGTATTCTGCTTTTTCCAGATAGCTGCCCACGTCCTGAATCTTGGGAACCTCTTCAATGGCCTCTTTACCAAAGAACTTGCTTCCCGCACTACCCAAAAATGGACAATGCGAAGCGGCAGCCACCCGCGATATTTCCGTTAACAGAGAGATATCCGGTGCGGAGCAATCAAACTCGAAATTCGAAATAACGGCGGACATGGGCTCACCACCGGGGGTGTCGTACTCCTGAATATAGAGATGATTGAACAAGCCGGACTGGGTCACGTCGGGCACGTCCTCAAAATCTTCCGCTAGGTCGATCTTGCTGGCATCCAACAATTCAACACGAATATTCGCTTTCGGGTCAGCCCGGTCTACCAAGAACTTCAAGGATGTCCAGGCGGATTCCACCTTCTGGAATTCCGGGTGATGCATCACTGCATCTAGTTGCTTGCTGATGGCGCTATCGATACGAGCGATATATTGATCCAGCAAGGTTTTATCGATTCGATCAAACTTGTCACTACGACTGGCCAGATCCAGAAAAACCTGTAACGCAGCCGTAAGGCGTTGCTCCAGCGGCACCTCAGCCAGGTTTTCGCTGTGATGAAAGGTCTGCAGATTCAGTGTTTCGCCCACCGGATTAATATCTACCATGCCGCACAAACGCTCATAGATACTACCTTCTTGGCGGGTTTCCACTTCGGCGCTGGGTTGACGGGTCTGCTGTGTGCTCATCTTCGATCTCCTTATCGAGGTAGCGATTATTGCTCGCCACCCTCTCCATCCAGTGGAACAATAGCTTCCAGTTGCCCCATCAAGGCTTCCAGTTCCGGCTGATTCTTCACAATTCGTTCCAGTTCCCGGCGGAACTTACTGTTATCTAGCAGGTTGGATTTCAGATCTTTCAGCAGACTGCGCATTGCCAACATGTCATTCAATTGCGGGATGCTCTGAGCAACGGCTTCCGGTTTGAATGATTTGAAACTCTCAAAAGTGAGATCCACATCTATTTCAGAGCCATCTTCTCGAAGCTGGTTTTCCACGGTGTACTTCACACGGGGGGACATGTCCTTGAGCACATCATCAATATTGTTACGGTCAATCTGGACACGCTCACGTTCGGCCAGCCGGCCTTCTGCCTGTCCATTGCTGTAATCGCCCATTACCAGCAATTTCAACGGCAGTTCCAGTTTTTTCTTCGCCCCTCCCGTTTCCAGATCAAGGGTGATATTGACCCTTGCCCGAGGCACTTCGTTCTGAAAGCTTTTTGACATGATTCCCCTCCTTGGTGTTTCGCTCCATGAAAAATGAATACCGCTACAACATAGTTGCCGCGGCGGTGATATCCGTTCGGCTAATGTGAGTGCCAACCTGATCCAGCTGTCGTTGAATTTCTTCGCTCTGGGGCTGAGCTCGCAGTGCTTGTTGCAACAGGCGCCAGACCCGTAGAGCAAAAGGCGGCTCCCAAACGGCAATACCATGATCCTCTAGCCGTTCCGCCAGATCCTCTAACAAGGGCAATGCCAGATCCTGGCGCTGATGCTGCAAACAAAGTTCCGCCTTTAGTAATTCCTGTTCCACACGGGCTTTGCGACCACGCACTGGCGTGCTATCAAAAACCCGCAAGCCCGCCACCAACCCCTGCTCCTGGCTGACTTCAGCGGCATCCTGAACCACCGGTGACCAAGGGTCACTCTGAGGTGAAAGAGTCCCTTCAACGTCGAGTAACCCCGCCACCCAGCTGGCCGCAGTGCTATCAAGAAAAGGGGTGCCATCGCTGTAGAGAAGATGAGCCAGGTCTCGCTTGGCCATTAGTAAGGCTCTGAGCTCACGACTGATATAGTCCGCAAGCGGTGTATCACCGAGTTTGACTGCCGCCTGGTAAGAGGCATGTTGCAATGCGAGACAATACTGCCCACCGGGTTCAAGGAAGGCGCGCTCTGAGGCCAGCAATACATCGGCCCATTGCTGCCGCTCTACAGCGGACGAAACAGCATTGAGTGATGTTGAACGAGGGGGAGGGATACGAGTGCGACCGTTGTCAGAAGTCGGCGTTGCCAGCCCAGACCAGCGCATGCCACGTGACAAACGCACCATGGGCTCGAAGTGTGCTTCCTGTCGATACCAGGAAAGCAAGGCGCGCAGGCCTTTCTGCTCCGACTGTTCACTGTCAATAGTTGATAACGGCGGTACAGGAGAAGAAGGATCTGATGATTTATGAACACCTTCTATTGTCGGTGACTGCGAAGACAATACCTCTTCGGAGTCAGGCCTACCGGAATCCGTAGGCACAGGATGCTCTTTGGGGGCCACGGTTTTCCTGGTGCGTTTGATCCACTCGCTCACTGAGCGAAGACGGGGCGCTTCATCCAGACGGCAGTCCAGTAAGGTATAAAACTGCTGAAGTTGCTGATCCAGACTATCCAGAGACTCAAGGCTGGCCTCATGATTCTGCAGGTAGGACGAAAATCGATCACTGTTAAGCCATTCCAACGCCCCCACTCGAGCATTCACCCGCAGTGGATGACAATCATCCCAGGCATTCTCCAGCACCCAACACCAGCCCTGCAGAGCTGACTGGAGGCCCTTCACACCATCGCGAAAAACGTGAGCTAGTGACGCATAGGCCAACACGCGTAAATCCAGCGCCTGATCCCGAAGAACGGCATGGGATAACGCCATAATTTTATCGAAATCATTGCCGCTCAGTTTCTCTACTTCAGCACGCAGCTCAGCAAACCGATCCCCGTAGCGGGGATCATCGCCACCGCCACGCCCCTGCCAGGCAGACACGATATCGGCCAAATGGTGTGTCGTTTCCGGTATCTCGCCCATCTCACTCATAGCAGGCCTCCGCTGACAAACCGGCTAAGAAGGTCAAGTAGACTGCCCTGCTCCAGTGCAGCCAGACCGCGTGCCCGCGATGAAGGCTGACGCGGCTCTGACACCATATCGGAGACAGACTGAACATTGCCGTCTTTCAGTGCAGGATCAAACAGGTGTGGCAGGAAGCTGGGAGGAACACGCCGAAAAAATAGCGTTAGCTGACCGGGTCGTTCGTCGCTACCCCAATTCCAGAAATAATTCGCTGACCAGCTACGCCCTAACACGCTGTCAATCAACCGTAACCAGAACACCAATGTCGCCTGCGCCTGATCCCCATGCGCCAAGGGCAATTGAATTGCCCAACTGGTTCGCGAAGGGCCACGGCGTATGACGTTAGCTAACAAGTCACATACACCCTGATAAAACACAGCCGCATCTCCGTATTCTTCTGCCAATGCATGAATACAGCCCAGAGAGGTTGCCCTCAGCAGACCCAACTCCCTTTCTACCACCTGGCTGCGCTGTTCCTGGTTACACTGAGCCGCCAGTGACTCCAGACAACCCAACAAGGTATCCAATGGTTCCGTGCGCCAACGCTGACTTACCACGGTGGAAGAATCTGCATAGAAACGCTGGTAAATAACCGGAACGGCAGCCTGTGTCTGCTTGAGAAACGGTAGCTGGGCCACCGTACTGACAATAAACGGATACCAACGGCCACTCTGATCGCTACCTGGGCCGATGGTGGCCAACACTGGACGGCGTTCGTTTTGGGCAGAAAACACTGCATGATGAATGCCGGCATCCGGAAAGGCCGCGTCCCCCTGCGCGCCGTTCAACCTTCTCGACACCAAGGCGTAGCCTTCCTGAACCCATTCATCCAGTTCACGAATTTCCCTATCGGACACGTTGAGCTTGATAAAATCGGCACGAATGGGCAACTTCCCAAAAGCAGCGATTCGGGGCCTTTCCAGGATCGCGCGTTCAGCCGCGCTCTCTTTTGGCTGCCGGAGGAATCCCAACATCAGCCAGCCCCCATTACGCTGCCTGCGGAAGGCTGCAGTGACTTCAGCATGTCACTGGGCAGGCTGAAACTGCTAAGCACTTGGTGGCTAAAGACATTAGCCTGGCGATCGGCCCGTAACCGATAGCGCACCAGCAACGGATCGCTCAACCCGCCGTTAAGTTCCCACTGCACTTCAAACTCGGAAGCACCCTTTCGTGAGATGGACGCCTGACTCAAAAGCCGGAACAGGGCCCAGGGACCACTCACCTTGATTTCGTCACGAACCTGCCCCCGACGGGAGACACCCGCCACCTTGGCGCCCAAGCTGTTCTGGTCACCCGGCCAGGTAAAGCGGCGCCACTCCTGTGGTCCATTGCGGTAACGGTAGGACTGCCCGCTACTCTCCAGCATAATTTCACTGACTCCCCGTGCCGGCACCGGGTACAAATAAAAGCTCATTTCCGGTCGACGACTACCGCGGCCAAACAGGCTTTCGGTGATGACTTGGGCCGAGGCCAGACTGCCCATAAAGGGTGACGACAAGCCCAATCCCTGCCCCAGCCACTGCCGCTCTTTCCAGCCACGCCGAGTCTGCTCGATAAAGGGGTCCAGGCTGCCATCGACGAAACGCCAAAGTCTCCCCCCTCCTGGTTGAAAAAAGTCCGCCATATCATCCAGAGTTGCGTCATTACCGTTAACATCGAAGGGAAATTTCTGACTCAAACGACGGTTAAAAACACTGGAAATATCCTGGTGCCACTGCCCGGCAATGGCAGATCGAGCGCCAACCAGGACATGACGCCAGCTTTCCCGTACCGCCCCTTCAAAAAGTGGCCGCAATGCTTCCCGAGTTGCCACATCTGCACCGCTGAGCAAGCTGCTGATGGTTACCCAGCTTTTATACAACTCTGTCTCTGACCCTCCACGGCCCAAAATACTGCCAGCGTAATTCTCTGCTTCACGGTTCACGTCTACAGAAAGGGACAATTTTTCCATGTCCGCCTTCAGGGTTGAAACAATTAACAGGTATTGGTGAATCAGTTCGCTTACCGAGCGCTCTTCCGCGGCGCTAGTGAATCTGCGTAGTTCCGTGGTTCGCTCATCCAATGCCTTGATAGTGCTGCGCGCCCCGGCAGCCTCGGATGCATCACCGGCCAGATCTGGCGCGGCTTCATACAGTGCCAAGTTTCGGCTTACTGCCTTCATCAATTGGCCAATGGGCCCGCCACTGCGTGACAGGCGATCCAGCCGTTTGACCCCGTCCTCAAGGGAGATAAACCGTTTGATCCGCACATCCGCGAGGAAAGACTCCCAAGACTGGGCATAGTCGGTGAAGTACAGGTCACGAATTTGTCCGCGCAACTCTGTGGCCAGGACTTCATCAATAAGCTGACCATCCGCATTTTCTCCTTCACGAAGATCGTATTGCCCGGTCAGTACCCAGTCGCCACGTGTTGCGGACTCAATACGGGCATCAATCTGGGGCTGAACAAAATCCTCCCAACCATCCCGGGTATAGATACCATCGATTGCTGAACCGGCACCCAGTACTTTCTGTGCATTGCGATCCAGCATGTCCTTGATGCGATAGGGATTGAGGGCTGTGGCCCCGCGAGACACAACCTGCTCGTACATTTGCTGTGCATTGGGTGGCGTACGAAGATGCTGACGGGCTTGATCGATAAGCTCCTGCCGGGCTGGCCAGCGAACGGTTTGAACTGCTCGTCGGTTCAGATAGAAACGCGCCATTCCATACAGCGTATGAGAAGAATCCGTATCCGCTCCCTTGAATACACCCTCGTCCTGCAAACCGACACGATCCAGCCAGAGCTTATTCAATACGGGAACCGCGTCTTTCGTACTCATCCGCTGGGGTGCTCGACTCAGCATCAGATAGGCCCCCAGAGAAGCATAATATTGCTCGCGAATAGCCTCCTGCCCCTGGCGGTCCGAGGCGTCCCATATCCGGGAATGGTTCTCCAGATCTAACTCAAGAGAGTGAATGGCCACATCCCGGTACATCACATCCATGGAGGTGGACAACAGCGCCTCCATGGCGGGTAAATGTGTATCCCCGGTATAAATGCCAAAACGAAACCGCCAGGGTTTATCATTCTCATAGTGTTTCAGCTTCTGATACTGCTGATACAGTGCATCCAGCACCTGGAAACGCTCAAGGGTGTCGTAACGATCATCCTTAAGAGCACGAGTCATTTTTTCACTCAGCGCCACGCCCTTGTTTAACAGAACCTTGTTAGCGCCATAGGATCCACCCAGTAGTAAAAGAGTTCCAACAATGGCGGAAAAGGCACCTGCTATGGCTGCTGCTTTAAGCCCGCGGTGCCAAAGTATCTTTCGTCGATTACCCTGAGCGACACCTTGTAGAGGAATGACGACGTCTGTCAGGAAACGGTGAATGAAGAAAGGTTTCGGTGGCATCGTGCGGGCAGGCTTATCTTGAGGATCGAGGCCAAAAGCCTGGCGGATATTGCCCACCAATCGTGTCAGTGGGGTACCCTCCTGGGTGCCACTGGTAAAGTACGCACCGGCAAAGCGCGGCATTTCCTGGTAGGGGTTATCCCTGAATAATAGATTAATGAACTCTGAGAGTTTTTCCGCGGCTATCTGAAACTGATCCGGAAAACCATAAAGCGCGGCTTTACGGTCCAGATTTCGTTGCATGGACAGCTTTCTCAAACGAAGCTGGCAGAGCTTCTGATACAGCTCCTGAGCGTGTCTCTCAAACCGTTCCGCCGGGCTTTCTGCATCGCTCTCTTCAAGCAGATAGGCACCCCAAACCTGCTCACGCTCACTATCACTCAGGTCCTCGAAAAATTCTTCGAAACCCGGAATTAGGTCAGTCTTGGTAAAAACGATGAAAACGGGAAACACCATACCCAGGCGTTCCATGAGCTCATTAATACGCTCGCGAATAATTTTTATATGGCGTTCCAGGCCTTCCGAATCTGCGATTAGCAAGTCGGCAACACTGATCGCCACCATGACGCCATTAACCGGCGTCTGCTTGCGCTGTTTCCGTAGCATATCCAGAAATGCTAACCATTCCTCACGATCATCGTCTTCCGTGGTATAGCGGCCAGCAGTGTCCAGCAAGACAGCCTGGTCGGAAAACCACCAATCGCAGTTTCGTGTGCCTCCCACACCCCGAAAGTGCAGATCATCGGCATCCGCATAAGGAAAATGCAAACCAGAATTGCGCAGTAACGTGCTCTTCCCGGCAGCGGAAGGGCCAATTACCATATACCAGGGCAAGGCATAAAGGGCCGCACTGCCCCGGTAGCCAGCACCAAGCTGGGATGACTTTAGTGACGAAATAGCTTCAGACAGCTTTTCCTGCAAGGCCTGTACATCAGAATCACCATCATCACCGCCGATCTGTTTTTGAATTTTTTCACCACGGCGACGAGCCAATATCGCGCGCGCACCAGCTACCAATAAGAAAAGGCCGGCCACAATACCCACCGCCCAATATCGATCACTTCCCGACAGCCCAACTCGGGGGCCGGCAAACCAAATCAGGGCAACAACTGCGAAAATCCCAATCACTGAGCTTCCGAAACGGGATAGCACAAGCTTCTTGATGATTTTCATAACAGAACCGGAAGACATTATTACAGGCCCCCTTTTGACGGTGAGGGATAAACGGTTGATGTCATCAAGCTTTCCTGTAATTGCGTTATTTGAGCTGCTGAATCACTACCACTCTTCATACTGACTGCGGTGTAGCCTGTGTAACTAAAAAAAATTATGGCGACTGTAACCGCTGCAATAACCCAATAGGGAACCTGTCTTCCCATGCGGATAAAAACATGCTCATGGGAAAGACCATTGGCCGCCAGACGGGGATCGGTCACACCGCGATGGCCATCAATCTGGCTGCGAAGATCGACCTGTAGCGCCATCAACTGTTCCAGCCCCCGCAACTTGTAAACCCCTTCAAAGCCCAGCTGCAGGCACACGTAATACAGCTCAATTAAATACAGGTTCTGCTCTCCACGCTGACGCAGCTCGCCCAGCTTGATGAAGAACACTTCCCCGCCAAGATGCTCACCGAACAGTTTTAATTGCAGAGGATTGGACATCCATTCCATCCTGCTGGCCCATGAAGAGGCCATTACCGCCTCATCAATAAAGGCAGCAATGGCAAACTTGGCTTGCTGAACATCCGCTGTAGAGATTTGCCGTTCAAACGCGAGTCGCTCGAAGGTGTCGAAGCCATTGAGCACCTGCTCGTACAGGTCATCCGGAGCATTGTCGCCACCTGAACGCAACGGCATGACCAGGGTAAACAGCTGTGCAGTACACTCCAGCAACGGGTTAGTCAGTTCCATTGACACGTTAGTCACCGTTATTCCTCCACGCACAGCAGTTCAAATCGGGCCGGCTGGAATTGGACTGGCAGGAATACCGCCAAGCTTTCAGCTTCCAGCGCACGGGGCCAGAATTCACCGGTGGGCTCGAAGCGGAAATATTCAAATCCACTTTTTACCGGTAACTTATTCGGTGGCCTTTGCGTATGAGAAAGACGAACGCCAGGCAGGGCTGATGCCAAGATCAGCTCAAGATCTTCCCGGCTTCCCGACTTCACCTGCTTGCCAAAATCAGTCACCCAACCTGGATCCTCAGTTTCGTGGTAAACCCCCAGATAGAGGTGCTGCTTGCCCATACCGGACCAGGGAATACCTTCCGCCACTAACAAAGCTTGGCTTTCCTGCTTCAGAGACAAGGCGGTGCTGGCTGTTTTTGCACTTTGCGCCAGTGACTCTCGCAGTAACCTCTCAAGGGAAGCGAACACTGAACCAAGCTCCGCGTGCTGATAAACAGGCAATTCCAGCTCAGGCATATCAGGCTGGAAATCTCTCAGCCCGGTAACCAAGCGAACCATCTCCAAGAACAGGGTTTCGGGATTCCCGTCTTCTTGCTGAATCAAATGATCGATCATGGCAAGGGCGGGACGTAACTGTAGAAGCCGCAGAAACTGCCCGATCTCCCGGCTCCCCATATCTGCCAAATCGCCATAGCTATTACGTTGTTGAGACAGTTGCCGTACACGAGCGGCCAGAAAATCACGCACACGCCACATCCAGGTCATGAGCGTTTCACTGGATTTCACATTGATCACCGGTGGGATATAGTTTTCCACCAATGCATAACGCCCATCGCCCTGCTGCTCGAAAACCGCAATTTTTATGGCTGCGTAATGCTCCCGGCTTTCGTCACCACGTAGCAATGCCAGATTCGGTGTTCCAACGATAACTTCACGGGTACGAGCCGGGTCATTCTCGTCAGGCACGGTCTGGTAATCTGCCCGCCAGGCACATAATCGGCCCTGCTCCTGGTACCCATTAATGCCACCTACCCTGTCGTTGTCCGGTTGTGTCAGCCAAACATCCACACGATCACCACCCGCATTCAGATCGCAGATCAGCGGCCCACCCTCCGACTGACTATCAAAATGCACCCACTGGCCATTGGAAAAAACAGCACTAACCGCTTCAACGCGGCACTGACCCATTTCCAGGGCCTCGTCCGTGATGGCAATATCGATAATGCCCCAGCAATGTGGATTGAGAAGGCGAGTTCGCTGACGCAGGTCTTTACGAAACCCCTGATCCCACTGCTGGAAATGCTGCTGCCCCAGAAAAAGACCTTCTGCCCAAACAATTTTTCGCTGCAATTGGCTCATAAGCGCTATTCTTTAATCCAAGATAAGACGGTTTTTTTCCAGGGTGATACGTACACTCTTGTCAAAGCGCCGAGTCATAAAATTGCCGGGCATCTTGTCCACGTCCCGCCAGCTACCGTTCTCGGGTGTGCGATACACCGCCATGGCCGCCAGATATTGCGCCTGATCGTGCCTGGGCATTTCGATATGGCGCTGATAGGCAGGATCCATAGTGATTTCCTCTTTCATCACCAGATCGTTGCCGAGCACTTGGTAATCTTCCTTCCATAGCTCATCAAAACTGGCGTTCTCGAAGCTACGTTTATCTTTGAGCTGATAAATACGGACCACCACTGCGAGCGGCTCGTTATATTGATTTTTGTTAATATCCGCGGTTGAAGAAACGCCAAATTTTAAGGCTGGTGATCCGCATGCGGATAAAAGCAGAGCGCACGCGATAAGCGTGAATAAGCGCATAGTTGAACCTTTAAATGGTAAATGAACGGGATTGACTATCCGTTATGCCCGAAACGCTCCTGTTCACGAGCTCGGGAATAAGCGGCAATAAATGCAGGGGCGGTGACTTCCATGTAATTTCTGTGCGAGGTGTTCCCGTCACTAACCCTGCGTAGCGACTCTGAGTGGAAAAGCCGTAATAATTTCGGCGATGATGGGACAGGGTTCGCAGATTGGCCCTTTATATCAGCTAGCGCTTCAACCAGTGCCAATTGATGGCCCAGCAAATCGGCGAATAGGTTTTCTATTTTTTCATGGCTCTGATTGCCAGAATCAAGCCAGGAAAATAATACGTCGTGAACGGTGTCATCCTTAAACGCTTCAAATCCATCGTGGAAAATTCGTGCGTAAGGCAAGCCCATCTCGTCAGCGAATTGCTTCTGCCCTTCAATCAATTTGGCAACACCGCCGACCAGTGACGCCACCGAGCGCGATGACAGCTTTGCCTTTCTTATCGACTCTTTTTTTGCATCCATGCAACCCCCTCACATCGGCCATTATCCGTTGGCGCGATTAATAAACCCGGGCGATTCTTTCCATAATGCGTGGCTCTGTCAAAACGACTGGGAACCATTGTTTGAGATCATAAAAATCATAAAACGATCATTTACTGATCGTTTTCGGCCTAGTTGCTACGAACGTACAAGATAAAATGTGATATGTCTCACGAGCATTTGCTCGGTTTTCATGCTTGACCAGCCTCATGCTTACGCATGGTGTCCTCCTTCACTTACAGGAGGTTAATCAATTATGAAACTCGACCGCTGGGTCACTATCCTGCAGCATCAGTGAAACCTCTATAAAGCCTCGCCAGCCAGCGCACTAATGTTTCACACCGTTATAGATGTTATGGATTTATCCTGGATATTGTCAGCAGGCCGTCATCTAAAAAGGGAGGCGACACAACGCGGGGAGCGCATACTTTTTCCTGGCTTCCATTTTCCGAGCACAAAAAAACCCGCCAAAAGGCGGGCAACTGTTACTTGCGTCGAGGAAAGTTTGCTCAGGCAGTCGATGCTGCCTGAGCTTTTTTCTTTAGAACTTGTGTTCCATACCGATACCGAAGATGGTTTCTTCGGTGTCAGCCAGATCAAACTCAAGCTGTGTACCGTAAGCGTAGACTTTGCTGGCTTTAGCCAGTTTGTAGTCTGCACCCAGGCTTATCTGAGTGGCTTCTTCGTCGGATACGTCACCTTCGCTCATGCCGTACTGCGCTTTCAGCTTCACGCGATCAATCTTGAAAGCACCACTCAGAATGTAGGAGGTTTCTTCGCCGTCTGCTTCAGTTTCTTCGGCAGTCTGGAACAGCGCGCCGATTTCGAAGTTGCCCGGCTTCAGGCCAAGAGCCACACGTGTGATATCGATGGTGGGGCTGGTTCCAGTTTCATCAGTGATCAGCTCGTCGACCATGTCTGCATCGTGAGAGATGGCACCGTAGAACATGTCCTTCTCGGCAACCAAAGACACGGAGATGGTATCAGCCAGGCCAGTTTCCGGATCGCCGTCGCCGTCGATGTCATTGTTTTCTGCAGGAATGAATGCAGCGTTCAAGGTTACGAGGTCACCCAGAGCAGGCGTGCTGTACTGGATGATGTTGGACACCCGGTTTTCGCCAGACAAAACGTTCTTGATATCGCCGCCGATATCGTTGAACTGGTCGATCTTACCTTGGGCTTTCTTGGTGGGGGTATCGAACTTACCCGCTTTCAGAGTACCGAAGCCGCCTTTCAAACCACCGTAGATGTTTCGCTGAGTGAAGGTCTGACCGCTTTTATCACCGTCATCAACGCTAATTTCAAACTCAGCCTGATAGATAGCTTTCAGGCCAGCCACGTCCAGATCGAAATCCCCTTTAACGCCCAGACGTGATGCGTTGCTATTCAGCTCCCAAGCGTCGTCACTGGGGTTTACGCCATCGTCGAACTCAGCGTTTTCCAGGGAAACGTTTACTTTACCGTATACCGTCGGGCCATCGGCCAAGGCCAGGCCAGGCATGGCTACAGCGGCCCCCACAGCGATCGCAAGCAAATTCTTCTTCATTCCAACACTCCTTCAATCAGGCAATATTTTGTATGCAAAGTAACAGCGTGACTGAAACCCCAACCAAGCGAGGTAACGTTTACTGCTTGGTGGCGCAGTATGGGGAGAGTGGATGACTGAAAAGTTTCTCTTATGTGAAGTTTTTATTTCACAGGAACAAGAAGGGATTATTGAGGGTCAATCTGCAGATTTTTTCGCTTGCTGCCAGGCAGCTTCCAACGCATTTTCATCTAATGATTTCAAAGACTTGGGCTGCTCCCGCTCCATGGTGCGGAAGCGCCGTTCAAACTTGTTGGTTGCGCGGCGAAGTGCCTGCTCCGGGTCGATCTTCAGATGGCGAGACAGGTTTACGAGGGTAAAAAGGACGTCGCCGAACTCATCTTCGATAGCATCTTTGTGACCACTGGCCAGCGCTTCGTCCAGCTCTGCCAGCTCCCGATCAACCTGATTGCGGACCGGTTCCGGCTTGGGCCAATCGAAGCCAACTTTCGCCGCCTTCTTTTGTACTTTGCCAGCGCGCTGCAGTGCCGGCAGGCCTTCCGGCACACCATCGATGGCGCTACTGTGCTCACGCCCCTTGCGAGCGCGCTCCTGCTGTTTGATCTGTTCCCAATTGGCTTTCACTGCCTGTTCGTCCTCTGCTTCGGCATCACCAAAGACGTGCGGATGACGGCGGACCATCTTGTCGTTGAGGACATCGACAACGGCATCAAAATCGAACAGGCCGCGTTCACTGGCGATCTGGGAATGGAAAACCACCTGCAGCAACAGATCGCCCAGCTCCTCTTTCAGTTCCGGGTAATCGCGTTGGGCAATCGCCTCTGCCACCTCAAAAGCCTCTTCGATGGTGTACGGCGCAATGGAATCGAAATCCTGCTTTACGTCCCAGGGACAGCCGGTTTCCGGGTCACGGAGTTTGGCCATGATGGACAGCAAGTGAATGATTGGGCTCTCAGGCATGCTTTCCCTTCCTCGTATCAGCCATGCTTGCGAAGGCGAGCTAACGCTCAGCTCACCATTACTTCTTGTACCGCCGCACCTCAAGCACGCCTTTGAGCTGATCCATTTTGGCCAGCACTTTGCCCAGGTTCCCCAAGGTGGCAATTTCCAGGGTGAGCAGCATGGTCGCTGTATTGTCATCCTGGTCGGACTGGGTGTGCACAGCCGTTACGTTCACTTTTTCGTTGGCCAGCACGGCAATAACATCTTTGAGCAGACCCTGGCGATCCCAGGCACGCAGGAACACGTCCACCGGGTAAGTAATCCGGTTTGCCTCGCCCCAGGTCACTTCGATAACACGGTTGGGCTCATCACCCTGCATGGCCAGCAGCTTCTCGCAATCTGCACGATGAACCGTGACACCACGCCCCTGGGTAATAAAGCCCATGACCTGATCGCCAGGCACCGGCTGGCAGCAGCCGGCCATATGGGTAAGCAAGTTGCCTACGCCATGGATGGTGATATCACCACTGGTGGACGCTTTCGGCTTCGCCGGGACAAACTCCATTTCCTGCTGGTTATGGTCCGGCTGCAAGGCCTGCACCTGATTGACCACATGCCCCGGACGCAGATCGCCGGCACCCAGCGACGCCAATACGTCGTCACCGGTTTTCAGGTTGAGGTGCGGTGCGAGGGTATCCAGATCCACTTTTTCCAGTGCCAGCCGCGACATTTCCTTTTCCAGGATGGTGCGGCCCTGGACGATATGCACATCGCGGTCCTGACGTTTAAACCATTGCTGGATGCGCGCCCGAGCGGATGACGTGGCCACATACCCCAGCGAGGGCGTCAGCCAGTCACGGCTGGGGCCACCTTCTTTGGTGGTCAGGATAGTGACTTGCTCGCCCGTATTCAGGCTGTAGTTCAGCGGTACGATGTGGCCGTTGACCTTGGCACCCCGGCAGCGGTGCCCCACTTCGGTATGAATGTGATAGGCAAAATCCACCGGCGTGGCACCGGACTCCAGGTCCACCACATGGCCTTCGGGGGTGAACACATACACCCGGTCACTGACCAGCCCGTGGCGCAGCTCATCCACCATGGCATCCGGGCTGTCGTCTCCCAGCTCTTCGTGCCATTCAAGTACCTGACGCAGCCAGGTAATCCGTTGCTCGTAATCGGTAAGCCCGCTTTTGCCTTTCTTGGCGCCTTCCTTGTAGCGCCAGTGGGCACAGACACCTAGCTCGGCCTCTTCGTGCATGTCGAAGGTACGAATTTGCACTTCCAACATTTTGCGTTCCGGGCCAACCACCGCTGTGTGCAGGCTCTGGTAACCATTGCCCTTGGGGCTGGCTATATAGTCGTCGAACTCCTTGGGCACGTGCTTCCAGAGCGAATGGACAACACCCAGAGCGGCATAGCAGTCGCGTACTTGCGGTACCAGAATTCGCACCGCGCGCACGTCATACACCTCACCGAAATCCAGGTGCTTTTTCTGCATCTTCCGCCAAATGCTGTAAATGTGCTTGGCCCGGCCATTCACCTCAGCACCGCTGATCTCATTTTTTTCCAGATAGCCGCGTAACTGCTCCAGCACATTGTCGATGTACTGTTCGCGGGCAAGCCGCTTTTCATCCAGCAGCTTGGCAATTTTCTTGTAGGCACCCGGCTGCAGGTAACGGAACGACAAGTCCTCCAGCTCCCATTTCAACTGGCCAACGCCCAGGCGATGGGCCAGCGGCGCGTAGATATCGAAGATTTCCTGGGCCACCTTGCGTTGGCGCTCCGGGTCCGCTTCCTTGACCGCACGGATGATCACCTGTCTCTTATACACATCTCCGAGCCCACGAGACTCCTGAGCATCTCG
>OJHM01000115.1_pt1 | contig 29968 bp, 25 predicted proteins | sample 1595241 | NCBI WGS metagenome assembly OJHM01 (sample SAMN05416781, study PRJEB24817) | seawater metagenome | isolation source: Sea water | place: Canada:Atlantic | collected 2013-11
GAACCCTTTTCCTTCGACGGCCTGCAACGTTTCCAGTTACAGGACCAGTTGCTCAGTGAAGCCCTGCGCGCCGGCCCCGAGCATGCCGGCGACGCCATGACCCACACTCTGGATCGCCTGGCCGGCAGCGGCGACCTGCCCCTGGCGCCCTTTGACGAGGGCAGCCGTGACAGCCTGCTGATGCCCCTGTCGCAGCCACTGGAGCAGTACTTTGCCCTGCTCGCCGAGTGCGGCACACCGCAACCGCAACAGGAAATCCGCCTCAACGCCGGCCCTTTGCAGATCGAAGACTGGCTCACGGATTTGCGCGGCTCCGCTGCGAATGCCCAACGGCTGGTACTGCACACCGGCAAGCTGAAAGAACGCTTCGACAAACTCACCCGGGACTGGACCCTGCACCTGGCCGCCTGCGCCGCCGGGCATCCGCTGACCACCCACATCCAGGGACAGGATGGCCGCATCACCCTTCCCCACCTGAACCGCAGCGACGCCCAGCACTGCCTGGATCAACTGGGCCACGCCTGGCAACAAGCCCTGTGCGAACCGCTGCCCGTGGCCTGCGCCACCGCCTTCGCCTGGCTGAAAGGGGAAGAAAAAGAGCGGGGGGAAAGCGAAGCCCGCAAGGTGTTCGAATCCGGTTTCATGCACACCGGCGAACAGGAAAAGGAACCGGCCATTGCCCGCGCCTGGGCCGACTTCGACACCCTGCTCGCGGTTCGCCACGGCGACCAAAGCGCCTTCGCCTACTGGACCGAACAACTCTATGCCCCGCTCTACCAGCATGCTCAATGGCGTGAACCGGGAGATGACGCATGAACATTGAACGTCCGCTTCCGATCACTTTCCCGCTGCACGGCACCCGGCTGATCGAAGCCAGTGCCGGCACCGGCAAGACCTTTACTCTGGCCGCCCTCTATCTGCGTCTGGTGCTGGGTCATGGAGACGAAAACGGGTTTTCACGTCCGCTGCTACCACCAGAAATTCTGGTGGTGACTTTTACCGAAGCGGCCACCGAAGAACTGCGTGAACGTATCCGCGATCGGCTCGCTGATGCTGCCCGCATTTTTGCCGATGGCAACGCCGAAGCCGACGACCCGGTACTGGCAGAACTGCTTAACGACTACAGCGCCCCGGACGACCGGGCTCACTGCGCCCAGCGCCTGGATGCCGCCGCCCAGTGGATGGACGAAGCCGCCATCTACACCATTCACGGTTTCTGCAACCGCATGCTCAAACAGCACGCCTTCGATTCCGGCAGCCTGTTCAGCCTGGAATTGCAGGAAGACGCCAGCGACGAACAACAAATGGCAGCGCGAGATTACTGGCGCACCATCATTAGTAAATTCCCGGTCAGCGCCGCCAATGCCCTGCAAAGCGACAACCTGGGCAACCCGGATGCGCTGCTGGAGGCCTGCCGCCCCCTGCTCGGTTTGAAAGAAGCCGACCCGGAAGAACTACCGCAAAGCGTCACACACTGGCTCACCCAAACCGGCCCGCAAGCAGACAAGGATCAACAAGCCCGCCAGCAACTGGCGGACGAACTGCCGGAGTTTCTCGAATGGGTGCGCGCTGCCCGCGATAACAAATGGCTCAACGGCAACAGCTACCGCACCACCAGCCTGCCCGGCATGCTGCAGACCCTGCAGCGCTATGCCAACGGCGAACGATTGAACGGCAAGGCCTACGACACCCTGGCGAAGTTTTCCAATGAAGGCATGAGGCTCACCAAGGCCGGGCAGGAACAGCGCCCGGACTTTGCCTTCTGCCAGCAGCTGGATGCGGTGATGGATGGCCGGGCGAACACGCAACTGCCCCGCACCGACCTGCTTGCCCATGCCGCCGCCTGGATCGACCGGCGGGTGGATCAGGTTCGTCGCCAGACCGCCACCATGGGCTTCGACGATATGCTCAGCCGCCTGCACGATGCCTTGAAAGGCGGCAACGGTGAGCGTCTGGCACAAGTCATCCGCGACCAGTTCCCGGTGGCATTGATCGACGAATTCCAGGATACCGACCCGACTCAGTACGGGATCTTTTCCGCACTCTATGAAGGGCAAGAAGGCACCGGCTGGTTCATGATCGGTGACCCCAAGCAGGCCATCTATGCGTTCCGTGGCGCCGATGTCTTTACCTACCTGAAAGCCCGCCGGGCCACCGAAGGCAACCACTACACCCTGGACAAAAACTTCCGCAGCGCCGACGCCATGGTCCACGCCGTGAACCATCTGTTCAGCTACAGCCAGAATACCTTTGGCGATGTGTTCATGATGGACAACGCCATTCCCTTTGAAGCGGTAAAGGCCAACGGCCGCAAGGACATTCTGTTAGTCGACAACAACGAAAAATCCGGCATTACCCTGTGGGTGGACGAGCAGGAAAAACCGGTCAGCGCCGGCCAGTACCGCGATGAGCAGGCGGCCCGCTGCGCCAGTGAAATTGCCCATCTGCTTAACGGTGCCGTAAAAGGCGTCACCGGCTTTCAGAAAGCCGACAGCTTCCGGCCTCTGCACCCCAACGACATTGCCATTCTGGTACGCGACCGCACCGAAGCCAAAGCCATCCGCGACGCACTGATGGATCGCCAGGTACGCAGCGTTTATCTGTCCGATCAGGATTCCGTATTTGCCCAGCCCGAAGCGCACGACCTGCTGCTGATCCTCCACGCCTGCGCCACCCCGGAATCCGATACCCGGGTACGCAGCGCCCTGGCCTGCGCCGTGCTGGACCTGGCCTACGCGGAACTGGATGCCCTCAATCAGGATGAAGTGCGCTGGGAAGAAACCGTGGAGCAGTTTCACGGTTATCGCCAGCAATGGCAGACCCAGGGCGTGCTACCCATGTTGCGCAACCTGCTGATGGATTTTCATGTACCCGCCCGGCTCAGCCAGAGCCTGGACGGCGAACGGGCCCTGACCAACCTGCTGCATCTGGCCGAACTGTTGCAACAGGCCGCCACCCAGCTGGATGGCGAACAATCATTGATTCGTTATCTGGAAGACACGGTTGAGGAAGGCCGGGGCAGCAGCAAGGAAAGTATCCTGCGCCTGGAAAGTGACGACGACCGGGTAAAGGTCATCACCATCCACAAATCCAAGGGTCTGGAATACCCGCTGGTATACCTGCCCTTTATCTGCAGCTTCCGCCCGGCGGACAAGAACAAGCCACCGCTGCGTTACCACGAAAACGATCATCTCAATGTGTCGCTGGAACCGGACGAGACGGAGGAAAACAAGGCGGACCACGAACGGCTCGCCGAAGACATGCGTCTGCTCTACGTGGCCCTGACACGCGCCTGCCACACCTGCACCCTGGGAATCGCGCCCTACATCAAAGGCCGCGGCAAACAGAACCAGCTGGAGAAAAGCGCCATCGGCCGTTTGCTGTTCGGCAATGGCGTGGCCAACGACGGCCTGCGTACCGCGCTAACACCCGTCGCCCATGATGCGGTGGACATCATCCAGGCACCGGACAGCAACACGGAATGCTATCAACCCAAAGCGGAATCGCGGACCCTGCGCGCCCCGCTGATTCCTGTGGCCCGACAACGGCAACCCTGGTGGATTGCCAGCTACAGTGCCCTCAAACAGGTACAGGAAACCCTGGCTCCGGCGGACCCGCGCGGTGATCAACTGGCCGAGCAACAGGACGACACCGTTATCGATGATGCCGAACCGCTGCCCGATACCATCCACGCCTTCCCCCGTGGCGCCGCACCGGGCACCCTGCTCCACGATGTGCTCGAGCAGGCCGCCAACCAGCGCTTCACGCAAACCCTGGCCGACCCCGCCGAGTTTGAAACCAGCGTGGAAGAAAAACTGCAGGCCCGGGGCTGGCAAGATTTTATGGAAGTGATCCGCCACTGGTGGAAGCAGGCAGTCACCACTAGCCTGCCGCTGAAACACGACCAGATCGCCCTCAATACCCTGCACACTTATGTGCCGGAACTGGAATTCCTGTTCCCCGCCCACCAGGTAAGAGTGGCCGAGATGGACACCCTGATCCGCCAGCATATCCATCCACAGCATCCGCGCCCGCGACTGGAAGCCGATACCCTGAACGGCATGCTCAAGGGCTTTATCGATCTGGTATTCGAACACGACGGCAAATACTACGTGCTCGACTACAAATCGAACTGGCTGGGCGTGGATGACAGCGCCTACACCCTGGACGCCATGACCGATGCGGTGCTGGAAAAGCGCTACGAAGTGCAATACGTGCTCTACCTGCTGGCCCTGCACCGCCTGCTGAAAAGCCGCCTGCCGGATTATGATCCCGACCAGCACTTGGGCGGCGCCGTCTATGTGTTCCTGCGCGGCCTGCAAGGCCCGGCGGCGGGCACCGTATTTGATCGACCAGACAGGGCGCTGATTGAAAGGCTGGATGGGATGTTTGGAGGTGAGATATGAGCTCCGAACTACTAGCTACTAGCTACGAGACGCGCGATAGGCAATCTTTAGGGGATAGGTCGTACTCGCGAAACAACATTGCTGAATCACTGCAACACGCTTTGTTGTATGGCCCCTGTTTTCTCAGGTTTTCATCTAGCAGCTCGCAGCTAGTAGCTCGTAGCTGCTCTTCCCGGAGGGCTTTCCATGCAATCTGACCTGTTCTCCGCACTCACCTGGGAAGATGCCCTGCTTCTGCTGCGTGACAACAGTTTGCTGCGCGATCTGGACGTGGCCATTGCCCGCTTTCTTAAACAGCAATGTCCGCAGGCAAGTTATCCCGTCCTGCTACTTGCCGCCTTCACCAGCAATCAACAAGCCAGCGGCCACCTTTGTCTGGATCTGAAAAATCAGGAACTGGCCACCCAGCTGTGGGGCACCAGCCCGCCGCCGGAACTGGTCTCCCTGCTGCCCGGCAAACCGGATGACTGGCTACATGATCTGCAACAGAGTCCGCTGGTCAGTCAGGACGGCAGCACACCCCTGGTGCTGGACGGCAGCCGCCTTTATCTGCGCCGTAACTGGGCCAGGGAAGTGTCCGTCGCCGAGGCCATCAGCCAGCGACTGGCCACGGTCAGCCCGTTGCCTGCCGAGCGTCTGCGCGACGCCCTGGCCCGATTATTCCCGAACGCCGGCGACCAGACCGACTGGCAACAGGTGGCTTGCGCTCTGGCCAGCCGCAGCGGTATCGGCATCATCACCGGCGGCCCCGGCACCGGCAAAACCACCACCGTGGTGCGCCTGCTGGGGCTGCTGCAAAGCCTGGCCATGGCAGACAACCAGCGCCTGCGTATTCGCCTCGCTGCCCCCACCGGCAAGGCGGCGGCGCGGCTCACCGAATCCATCGGTGAACAGGTGCAACAACTGGACGTGGAACCCCCGGTACGCGACGCCATTCCCACGGACGTCACCACCCTGCACCGCCTGCTCGGCACCCGCCCGGACAGCCGCCACTTCCGTCACCACGCTGACAATCCGCTGCACGCGGATCTGGTGGTGGTGGACGAAGCCAGCATGATCGACATGGACATGATGGCCAGCCTGCTGGAAGCCCTGAGCCCGCACACCCGGCTGATCCTGCTGGGCGACAAGGATCAGCTGGCCAGCGTGGAAGCCGGCGCGGTGATGGGTGACTTGTGTCGCCATGCCCACCAGGGGCGCTATCAAAAAAGCACTATCGAATTTGTCAGGGACACCTGTGGCGCCGACATCAGCGACTATCAGGAAACCGAACAGGCCCCGGGCAACGCCCTGGCCCAGCAGACCGCCATGCTGCGCACCAACTGGCGGTCCAAGGACAGCCCCGGCATCGGCGAACTGGCGCGGGCGGTGAATGAGGAAAACCTGCCCCAGGTACGCAAGGCCTTTCAACAATACGATGACAGCCTGCATCGTCACCCCCTGCGCAGCGACGGCCAGCAACTGGAAACCCTGCTGCTGAACGGCAGTGGCGATCACCCGGGTTTACGTGCCCTGTTTCAGGCGGTGGCGACACCACCGGCGCAACGGCAAGAGTTCGATGGTTGGGCGAGCGCATTGCTCAAGCAACTCACCCATCAGCAACTGCTTAGCGGTTTGCGCAGCGGGCCGTTTGGGGTGGAGCAACTGAACCAGCGCATCACCCGCCACCTGCAACAGCAGGACCTGGCCCCGGAACGGGAATGGTATCCGGGCCGCCCGGTGATGATGACGCGCAACGATTATCAGCTGGGCTTGATGAACGGCGATGTGGGGCTGACCCTGCCATTACTTGAGGAAAAAAAGCGGGAAGAAAGAAATGGCAAACCGGCGTTACTGCTGCGCGTCGCGTTCCAGTTACCCGACGGCCGCATCAAATGGGTGCTGCCCAGCCGCCTGGACGGCGTGGAAACCGTCTATGCCATGACCGTGCATAAATCCCAGGGCTCGGAATTCAGACACACCCTGCTGGTGCTACCGGACGCCCCCCACCCGCTCCTCACCCGGGAACTCATCTACACCGCCGTCACCCGTGCACGGGATCGCTTCACCTTGCTGGAGTTCGGCAAACCGTCAGTACTGGACAGTGCGGTGAAAAAACGGACCTGGCGGGCGTCGGGGTTGGCAGAACGGTTGTTGAATAGCATGTAGGAGCGTCGCTCGCGGCGCGATTGATAACGCTGGAATCGCGCCGCAAGCGACGCTCCTACGGAGAACATTTGTCGCACGGTTTGAGTGGCCCGCTCAATAAATACCGCGGAAATAACATGGGCTGCTGGCATAAAAAAACGGGATGCCGAAGCATCCCGTTTTTTGTTTCTACATCACGCGTTTATTTGAACTGCGCTTCTTTCTCTTCAGTTTCCACGATGATGTCCGCGCGGCGGTTCTTCGCACGACCGTCAGCAGTGCTGTTGTCGGCCACCGGTTTGCTCTCACCGAAACCTTCCGTGGTGATCTTGTCAGACCCGACGGAGAAGTCCTTCATGAGGCGGTCTTTCACTGACTGGGCACGACGCTCGGACAGGCCCTGGTTGTAATCGGCCGGACCAGTGCTGTCAGCATGGCCTTCCACACGGATGCGCCCTTGCTCGCCCGCATTCAGACGATCTGCCACACCTTTGATTTCATCGCTGAACTGACCCTGAATGGTGTCGCGGTCAAAGCCGAAGTAGATCACCGAGGTTTCACGATTCTGCATGGACTCGTAGACCTGACAGCCGTCCGCATCCACCACCGCACCGGAAGCGGTGTTCGGGCAGCGGTCCTTGTCGTCATTGACACCATCGCCATCACTGTCGCCAGTCACCACTTCCGCGGGGGTTGCAGCAACCACTTCATCGTCACTGCTGCCACCGTCGTCATCGCTGATGCCAAACGCCAGATTAATACCGGCATAAACCTGGCCTTCCCAGTATTCACGGTCCTGGCTGTATGCCTGACGGGTACCCAGATCCAGAATCACGTGTTTGAAGAACGCGCGCTGCACACCCAGTTCCACACCGGTCATCAGCTCGTCGTTATCGTCACTGTTGGGGTTATTCAGGCTTTCAATCAGCTGCTCGCCCACATTGATACCAGCATAGGGTTCGAAACCCAGCAGGCCATGGTCATCAAAGTGGTAACGGCCACTGACGTAATAATTTTTCATGTCCAGACGACGACCGGAGTTGTATTTACTCTCCGCGTCACCGTCTACTTCTTCGTACCAACCCTGCACGGACCAGTTTGGAGCGAAACGCCAACCCAGCTGAGCGCCATAAAACGGCACATCGTCCAGGCCATCACCACCATTACCGATGACGTCATTGTCATAAAAAGTATAGTAGCTGGCATGCCCACCGATGTACCCGTATTGGTCAGGCACATTTTCCCCAGCGAATGCAAAGGGGCTGATCAGCAGAGGCACCGCAGCAGTCATACGCAAAAAGGTTTTCATGGCAGATTCCTTTCCAGTTGTTCCCGAATTTCTTAGGGAATTTAAACACTGGAAAGGAAAACAAGCAGCCACAAAGGGGCGCCAAGCCCCTGAATTTACCGAAATTTAACCCCTCTACTATCAACGGTTTACACTAAACTAGTACGAAAACATTACCTGGAACTTTAATCCCAATGCTTTGGTAGAAAAACTTTTTTTATACAATTATTTTTCAACCCACTGACCACCCGGCGTCTTCACGTACTGCCCGGCTTCGGTTTTATCAATCGCTTTTTGGCCCGCCAGCCTGGCCACCTGCTCCAGCGTGATGCCGTTTTGTTTGGCAATGCGTTCGTAAGCGGCCCGACGTTTCTGATTAATATCAGCCGCCAGCTCCACCGCCGCCGGTGTCGCTTTCACAACACCCAGGTAACCATCCGTCTGCTCACCGACCAGACCCTGGCTTTTCGCTGCGTCCAGATCCAGCGCAAACGCGGCCATACTCAGCAGCAAGGCCACCATGGCCAATGCAGATTTCAACATTTTCATACCCACTCCTTAAAACAGGTCGCTGTCTTCACTGAACAACTGATCGATATCCTTTTCCACTTTCAAACGGATTTCATGATCAATTTTCACATTCAGGTTAATAGTGATGGGATCTTCCGGTGCTTTCAGGGCCACCGTGGGCGTACAAGCCGCCAACAGCCAGCCGGCCAGCAACACCGTGCCCAGCCCGAGTTTTTTCATCATCGATTCTCCGTGCGCAGTTGTTCAGTGATTTCATCGCCAATGCGCAAGCTGCGCATCAACGCCAATACGTTTTCCCGGTGTGTGTAGTTAAACACTACCGGCAGACTTTTTCTTTGCGGGTTTATTCCTTTAATGGTGATCGCCGCATCCAGCCAACCCACTTTATCCATGGCCATGCGCGCCTGGAAGTCGCTGATCAACAGGGTGCTAAGGCTGTCCAGCGCCAACTTCACCGCCTGATTGGAGTCGGCCATGGCCTGCACGCTGGACGAAGCAGGAATGATCAACGACAGAGGCTCTTCGTTGGCTAATCGCCCCTGTTCGATGACCAGAAAATCCGCTCCCAACTGCAAGGGGACATAGCCGCCGATTCGCCCGGACAGGGACACCGGTGGCGGGTTTTGCAATGCGGCCACTTCGGCGAGATCAATACGGCTGATCACCACCGGTTGTGGGCGGGCGGAGGGCCAGTCCAGTGCCGGGGATCGCAAATAACCGCCCAACAGATCGGCCCGGATATCAGTAAATTGCCATTGAGACAGGTCGCTATTCACGGTGAGAGCCAGATCAGTGATCGGCGTGCCGATATCCAGGGTTTCCACCGTCACGGGGCCGGTGCTGCTGAGCTGCACTTGGCCGTTATCATATTCACCATGAAGCACCCCGGCAGCGCCACGGGCCGTCACGCTGCCCCAGTCCAGATCCGCACCGGTGAGCGTGATATCCCCGGAAACTTTCAGCGTCTGCCGCCATTGCCAGCGGCCGCTGCCTTCCAGCTGACCTTGCCGTGGAGTAGCGGCCAGGCCCACCCCCATGGCGGGCACCAACGCGCTGCGCATGGCCAAGGTGCCGCTCGCACCACCATTATTCTCAAGCGCACCCTTGGCCCGCAATTCGCTTTGCCACTCACTGACGGTTAACCGGCCCTGCACCCGCTTGCCTTTCATCGTCGCCGTTCCTGATATCGGCGGCAGGCGCCAGCGTGCGGCCAGTAAGCCACCGCCATGAATGGCCACGGTGCCGGTGATGCCCTGTTCATTGATCTGCAACGGCCCCGTTGCACGCAGCGATACCGGCCGGATCAAGGCCTGCCCGATAAGCCCTTCGGAAATTGACGCCTGACTCCCTGCCGCCACGCTGACCGTGCCATCCGCCAACGACCAGGGGGCCTTTACCGTCACCTGCCCGCCACGCTCAAACTGCGGCAAGGTGGTGTTGGCCTGGAGTGTACCGGCCCAGCCGGCGTCGGACTGGGCAAAAGCCAGGGTGCCGTCCAGCGGGTAACCGGACATGTTGCCGCTCACCTTGGCCTCGGCACCATACGGGACCTGCTGCAAGGTATTTACCGGCATCAGAAAGCTCAGACGATCACTCCCTTGCCGCGCCGTGAGCTTGACGGGCTCACCCTCCAGCCCATTACTGCCGACAGCACCCTGCCACTCTCCTTGCCATTGGTAGCCCTGCCACTGGCCTTGCAGCGACAGATCGCCGGCCCACTGCCAATCGAGCTGACTCGCCTCTTCAGCCCCTGCCCGTTGCCACTGAATCTGACTGGAACCGGTTTTCACGTTCAAGCCGTCGTAACCCAACCGCAACGGCAGATCGGCCCGGCCGGAACGGGCCATGGGTATCTGCAGTGGCTCCTGCCACTGCGCGGTAAGATTTTGCGGCAAGGTCAGCGACGCCGGCTCAAGCACCAGCACGCGATCCTGCCAATGAAAGTCCAGCTGACCGCCCAGGCTGTCGCCCTGCAACAGCAACGTCCCCCGGCCCTGTTCAAGCCCTGCCGGGATTGTTGCATCGTTGTCGCTGTAAGCCTGCAATGTCACCTTGCCCGGCGGACCTGCCAATTGCAGCGCTGCCTTGGCCTGGACCAATGCCACGCCACTGCCCGCCACAGCGAGGGGCTCTGCGGCGGTCAGTTGCCAGTCATTGTTCAGCGCCAATGGCTGGGCCAGATCCGCCTGCAGCTGCCAGTCGACTCCCTGAAAATGGGCTTGCGCGATCAGGTCCGCCCGTTGCGATTGCGTGACCGGTCCGGCCGAGCGCATCTCCAGCTGTATGTCCCCGTCTGGCTCTCCTTGCCAACGCCCTTCGCCATGCAGTTGCCAGTGGCCCTGCCAATCCGGCAACAGCGCGCTTAGCGCCCCTTCACTGTTGATTGTCCATTGCCCCTCGGCGCGTTGGTATTGCGCCTGGAGCGCCACCTGCGGTGCAGACGCTTGCAGCTGCCAGCGCTGCTCCTGTTGATTAAGCTGCATCGCCATGACGGGAAGGGGGGTATCAATCAATGCAGACAGGTCCAGCTCGGCAACCTGCAGATCAAAGGGCGGCGTCCAGGGAAGCCCGTCGGGGAACCCCCCACTGGAAGCCCCCGGGGCGCTCCCGGCACTGCAATCGTAGACGGCAAGCACCCGCTGCTTGATCTTGAGCGGCCAGGCGCCCTCAAGCGTCAGGTCGGTGCCACGGGCGGCCACACAGTCGTCGCGTATCAGGCGCCACTGCCCCAGTGTCAGGCCTTGCTGCCAACCCGGTTCACTGACGCGCACGCCTGCACCATAGGCCCAGCCCACCGCCACCAGAATCAGTAGCAGCACGGTGGCCAGCAGTAACAACAAGCCATATGCCCAGCGACGAAGCATGCGCGAGGATAATCGAACCATAAACGTTAGAGGGTCGGCAGCGTCAATGGTTCGATAGTGAGACGTCAGGGCGGGTTTGGAAAGGCCGGGGTTCAGTCTGTGGCCGGTTCTGCCTGTGAGGCTATGACGTGTTGATGGAGCAGCAGAGCCATGGCCGCCACGCGGCTGACGGCATCCACCGACAGGGTGGCGCCGGTAATACCATCCACCTCACGGGACAGGCTCAGGTCATCCTGCAGGGTCATCCCGACAAATTGCTGACGAAAAAACGCCTGGTGCACTTCCCCGCCCCGGGGTTCGCGGTATACCAACACGTTCAGGTGAGTAATGCCGGCCGGCCCCACGGCCACGGCCAGGGTCATCGGCATGTCCTTGCTTTTCTCGTCGATGATCCAGGTCGTCACGTTCCCCTGCTGCCAGTAACGCAATCGCAGGCCGCGATACCGATGCCCCAGTGCCGTCTCTACCTGGCCACGCAGGTCGCCACGTAACGGCAACAGAGACATCCCCGGCAATGGCTCGCCATAGACTTGGGACAAAAACGCATCCACCGTCATAAACTCGGTTTCATCATAGCCGCTGATCGCCAATGCCTGCGCACTCATGACAAGCCACAGCGCCGTCATCACCAGATTGATGCCGCGCCTCTTCAATTGACCAGCCGCTCCTTATCGAAGAAGGCTTCAATCAACCACTGGTTATAACCGCCCAGCCGCTCACCTTCCAGACGCGCCTGTGCCTCATGATAAATCGGGTGATGCTCCATGCTCTTCGGCATCAACACCTGGGCGGTCCAGGTGGCGCCACGAATCCAGCCATAGTTGAATTTCTGCCACCAGCCATACTTCATGTCGTACTGATCCCGAATACGCGGTGGCAATTCAGCAGCGGTGATGATTTTCTGCCCCCAGAGTGGCGCGATCATCCAGATGGATTTGGCGTCAAACAGGTCTTCCTTCAATTGCATGGCATTGGGAGTCACCGTCAGCTGCGAGCTTTCCCACATGGCGCGGTTATAGTCCATAAACGCGTCCCAGTCTTTAGGCAAGGCGCTTTCCGGAATCCCGAACAACATGGCAAACAATTTGGTTTCTTCGTAGAACTGGTTCTTCTCTTCCGGAGTCAGATCATCTTCCAGCTTTTCGTACATGTGGACGATGGTTTCCCACAGTGTTGCATGCACCCAGATCATGGCGTTGATTTCGTTGGCCCGGTATTCGGAACCCCGGTGGAAAGCACCGGCCTCTTCAGTCATTTCACCGTCAATTTCCTCATGGATATCCCGCACCTGGTTCGCCGAGGCCATCGCCTGGGGCATACTGCCAAACACCATGCTGGAGATATGATAGAAAGTACGACGGGCCCGCCCCATGGGGTCATTACGCACCTCCGAGTGCTGATCAATACCTGCGGTTACCCAGGGGTGTGCTACCTGCAACAACAGTGCACGACCGGCACCAAAGGCGGGTGGCGCGCTCAAACCATCCAGTTTCCACATCATGGAATCCGGGCCAAAAAGCCCCTCGCGGGGATTGGGCATTTTGTTGTTATGGACCTTGGCCAGCTGTTTACAGAAGTTGGCTTCATCAATCCACAGCGGCAACGGCGCGCTGCCATCTTCGGGCACCAACCGCTTCACCGCATCATCGCTGGCATAGTCATAGGCACCGTCAGGGTTGTCCGTTTTCTGATCATCGGCTATGCCCTGATCACAGGGGCTGGTGAGAAACCCGGTTTCCGCTCGCACCAGTTCCAGATCCAGAGACGCGCCCTCAGATTTCATTTCCATATCTGCAGGCAAGCGATAGCCACCCTGCACAGACATGTAATCCTGGTAAGCAATCTTCCACCCGTTTTCTTCGATGGACTCCGGCAGGTATAGATTCTCCTGATAGATCACCGCATTGGCGGTGGCAGGCAGCCCCCGCACCCAATAGGACAGATCTCCCGCCTGGAGCTGGGCATGCAGGTGCTCAGCCACTTTCTTGGCGCTCGCCCCACCGATCACATCCAGCGTTTCCTCTTGCGGCGCATAGACATTGCCGCTGATCACCGCCTTGGGGGCACCCACTGGATCATCCATCAACACGGCCAGCTGGTAATTTTCTCCCAGCTGCTTGAAGTAAAAATAGCTTTTGCTTTTTATGCCATCCGCACGCAGCACAAACTGACCTTCCACCATCCACTCATTCAGTGTTTCCGGAGAGGTAGGCACATAGCTCGACTCTTGTAGGGAAGAGCAGCCCTGCAGGCCAAGCAGCAGGACCAACAGCATTTTTTTACCCTGTTGAGGCAGCAAGGAGATCATCATCATTCACCTAATTGTTGTTGGTATTCGGGCTGCTTTTATGCGGTTTGTCGCAAGGCTTTCTTGTCGATCTTGCCCACGGAGGTAAGAGGAATGGCATCAATGAAGAAAACCTCTCTGGGTACCTTGTAAGGCGACATATTGGCTTTGCAGAACGTGGACAACTCTGCTTTAAGGTCTGACTCGGACGCCTGATTGTCCGGCATGCGCTGAATATACAGCTGCACCACATCGTTACCCGGCCGGTCATGGTCCGGGCGGCCGACAACTGCGCACATGGCGACCCATGGCAGGCTCTGCACCTTGCTTTCCACTTCCACGGAAAACACCTTGTAGCCGCCGACAATCAGCATGTCCTTGCTGCGGTCACAGACGCGAATAAAACCGTCTTCATCCATGACGCCAATGTCACCGGTGTGCATCCACGTCTGACCATCCATCACCCGCAGTGCCTTTTCAGAGGCTTCCGGCATGGCCAGATAGCCCTGCATGATCTGTGGACCCGCTGCGATGATTTCTCCGGCTTCGCCCAGGGGCATCGGGATATTGCCGTCTTCAGCATCCACGATGCGCACATCCGTGCCCGGCAGCGGAATCCCCACGTGGGCTTCCTTGAAGTGTGATGCCGGATTCAGCGTGATCACCGGGCTGGTCTCCGTCATGCCGTACACTTCGCAAAACTTGCCGGCACCGACCACGCTTTCCAGTTTCTGTACTTCTTCCTTGGCAAACGGTGCGGCACCGGAAATGGCCATGCGCAAGCCGCTGAAATCCAGTGATTTGAAGGTGTCGTTAGCGCACAGCATTTGGTACAACGCCGGCACCGCCGCCAGCACCGTCGGTGTCCGCTTCTGCATTTCGCCAACAAAATGATCAATGTCCCGGGGATCCGGGATCAGCAGGAACGTGGACGCTGTACGCAGGGCATTGAACAACACGGCCGCCCCGCCGATATGAAACAGCGGGAACGCCGAGGCGACGGTTTCTTCACCGGTGCGATAGCCATAGAACACGTTGGCTTGCAGGTTATTCATGAACAGGTTGAACGAACTGAGCCGGGCCCCTTTCGGCATACCAGTGGTGCCACCGGTGTACTGCAGATACAGCACGTCATCCATCGCTACCTTCGTGTTGACCGGATCCGCACTGGACGGCAGGTGATCATGCAACGACATGACATTCACACCGTCCCGGGATTCCTCCACGCTTTCTCCCTGGCCAGTAACCAGATCCATGGGCCCGGACACGATTACCGTGCTCAGGCTCTCCACCTTGCCCAATACCGGTGGAATGGAGGTCTGCCAGAACGACATCAGTGTCATCAGGATTTTCACTCTGGCATCGCTGGCCTGGTGAATAATTTCCGGCGGAGTCATTAAAGGCGAGATGCTGGTACTGACCATGCCCAGACGCGCCGCCGCAATAAAGGCCACCACATATTGCGGGGTATTTGGCATCTGCAGGCCCAGAACGTCGCCCGCTTTGGCGCCCTGTGCCACAAACAACGCCACCATGCGATCAGCCATCTCATCCAGTTGCCGGTAGCTCATGGCATGCCCCAGAAACACCAGCGCTTCGCGATTCGGAAACTGCTCCGCATACCCTCGCACATAGTCCGACAGGGTTTTCTCGGGCAGCTCTGGCAGGGTGTGCCAGTCATGGCCCATCGATTCATAGGTAGACAACCAGGGGCGAGTATCCGACTTCATAAAAAGCACCTTCAGTTATTGCTGTTATAGGCTTCAGGGTGGCGCTGCGCATCCGTGTAGGCTTTGCGGGCCAGTGGAATCAATCGCCACTTTTTCGGTGTCAGGGCATGCATGGTGCGATAAGTGCCACACCACAGACGGAAAAGGCGCTCGTCATTAGTCATCCAGGGAATATGGAAGGTTTCGCGGAACGCATCGGGCAGCGTTGCGCGCAAATTGAATCGCATAAAGCGCCCCATCACGGCGAGGATCATGCGCCAGGCGGTATCGGGTATCTTGCTGTTTGGGGGCTTGGGGATTTCCAGATAATGCTCGGGGCGCATGAGATCCTGCACCACCGCTCCCCACTCAAGCTTGTCGCGGATCATGCCGTGGAAGTAATCCCAGTATTCGCTCTCCGTGGCGGGCAGGTCCTTGTCACGGATGCCCATCAGTTTTCCCAGTTGCCGCCATTCGGCAAACATCGCATGGCGCTGCCGGGTGGTGGGCGACGTGCCGTAAAGCTCATGCATGCGAAGGGTGGCGTCGTAACCGGTGATGTGCACCCAGCTGTAGGCCTCCGGGTCCAGCGCAAAGTACTTTTTGCCGTGCTTGTCGACGCCCTTGATGGAGCGATGCAGGTCGTACAGTTTCACACCCATCTCGATCGCACGCTGGGGGCTCGCATACACGATGGGCCACAACAATTCCGTGGACCGTTTGGCGCGGCCCCAGGGGTCCGTTTTATAGACGGAGTGTTCCCCCACACCCGCATCAATAATCGGGTGCGCCACCTGCAACACAAAAGCCTGTGGCAGCATCAAATGAAAACGCCAGGAACCGAAATCCTGCCAGGTCAGGGAATCAGGCCCTAAAGGTTGAAGGTCCAGGCGTCGTTCTGTTTGTTCGGCGGTCTGTGTCATGAAACATTCGATCACTGGCTGTGAGACAAATTAAAAAATACGTCTCACTCAGACCGAAAAGCAACCCATGCATACAGCTTTCCGCATTATGTTTAGAACAAAAGGATCAATTACCCGTTACTTTGAGTCAGGAAGAATTGGGTTAGTAAGAGGGTCAGGAAAGCTATCAAGGAGCCAGAAGCGGGCGCAGGTAGTCTTCTGCTACCTGACGAACGCTGGCCGCATCGGCCGGGTTCAATATGCCATCAGGGGACAGCACCATGGATTGCATAAGCCGTAGCATCAGCTCAGCCATGGGCTCCATGGGCTGCTGCCGTATGGCGCCGTTGTCTTGCTCCACTTGCAACAGCCCGGCCAGATAGATGCGAAAGAATCCCATCATTTGCCACAGCCGTTGCGTCAGTAACGGCAAAATGGTTTCCGGTTCCGAGGTCAGCAACCGCTTCAGCAACGGGTGCCGATGGGCTCGGGTTACCGCCAGTACAAAGGACTCTAGAACGCGTTCAAGACCATCGTCCACTTTCTCCAGGTCGCTCTCTATCATCGCCAGTTGCTGCTGGCATTCGCGCAAAATCACCACCTGAATCAACTGGTCCTTGTCCGCAAAGCGGCGATAGGCCGTCGCCCGACCAATGCCCGCCCGGGTCGCCACATCCTCCATGGTGGTACGCCGCAGGCCGAATTCCACAAACAGCGCCAACCCGGCATCGAGAATTTTCTCGTAGGTTTTGTCGCCCTGGGGAACCTGAATATTCTTGAGCAGTGCCTCCGATGCGATATGTTTGCGCGACATTCCAACTCCCTGTGATTCAAACCGGATACACGAGCACCCCAAGCGAACGCCCTCATCAGGGGTATATACCTTATGGCTTCCCGGCCCGCAATCATCACACACGGCGGGGGCGGCCAGGCCCCCGCCCCGGCATCGATTCAGGCAGGCTTTACCATCCCCCTTAAATGCACATCGGCGTTACCAAACAGCCCATCCGCTGCGGTCAGACGCTTCACGAAATGGCCCACACCCAGTTCATCGGTCATGCCCATACCGCCATGGATCTGGATCGCTTCCTGACCAATCTTGCGCCCGGCGCGGCCCAACTGGGCCTTCATGGCATGCACGGCCTTATCCGCATCAGCGTGACCTTCCACGTATTTCAGTGTCGACGCCAGCAACAGGGAGCGGGTCTGCTCCATGGCGATGAACATATCCGTCATACGGAACTGCAATACCTGAAACTTACTGATCGGCACGCCGAACTGTTTGCGGGTCTTGGTGTATTCCACCGTATCATCAAGTAATACCGACATGCTGCCCACGCTCTCCGCCGACAAGGCCAGCAAGCCTTCCTGCAGAACCGCCTTGGCCACGTGGTAGCCCTTGTTCAATTCACCAATGCATGCGTCTTGAGACACGCTCACGTCAGCGAAGCGGATTTCCGCACCCTGACGACCATCCACCATGCGATGCGGCGCACGCTCAATCCCTTCGGCATTGGCATCCACCAGGAACAGGGACAAGCCCTCCTTGTCACCCGGCTGCCCCGCGGTGCGGACCAGTACCACCAACAAATCGGCCTGATCACCATTCATGACCGATGCCTTGGTGCCATTCAGCACTACATCATTGCCTTTCACTGCGCCCTGAAGGGTCGTGTTTTCCAGGCTAAAAACCCGTTCGTATTCTTCAGCGGCAAACGCCAACTGCAAACGGCCTTCGATCAAGGCGGGAATGGTTTTCGCTTGCGTCGCAGCATCCGCCCGGCGCAGAAACCCGCCGCCCAACACCACGGTTGCGATATACGGCGACATAATCAAACCTTCGCCCAAGGCTTCTAACAGCACCATGGTTTCCAACGGCCCCATGCCCATGCCGCCGTGTTCTTCCTCAAACGGCACCGCCAGCCAGCCCAGCTCTGCAAGCTGCTGCCAGGTGGCTTCATTCAGGGGCATCAGTTTTTTATTCTGCCGATGGCTTTCCACATTACTGTTGTCACGGACAAAACGTTTGGCACTGTCCGCCAACATCTGCTGCTCTTCACTCAATTGAAAATTCATGACGATCTCTCCTTTATTGGCGGACGTTTACAAACCCAGCACAGCTTTGGCGATAATGCCACGCTGGACTTCGTTGGAGCCGCCGTAAATGGAGCAGGCCCGAGAATTGAGATAATGAGGCATCGCCGTGAGCGCATATTCCGGCCCGATAATCGGCTGCTCGTCACCGGGCACCAGCGCCTGGGGCTGCCAGATCGTCGCCTGAGCCCCCAGAGTTTCAATTCGCAGCTCCGTGATGGCCTGCAGCAATTCCGTGCCCAGGATCTTGGTCATGGATGACAGTGCGCCAGGGTCCTTGCCGGCTGACAGTGCCGACTTGATACGCATTTCCGTAAATTCCAGAGCCAGCACATCCGCTTCCAGCTGAGCCAGCTTGTACTGCCACACCGGGTCATCCTGCAACGAACCGAATACTGTCTGTTGTCTGGAGGCCATCATCTTGATCTTCTCCAGCTGCACATGAAGGCTGGGAGCATACTCCTGACCTCCACGCTCGAACGTCAGCAGATATTTGGCCACAGTCCAGCCATCGTTTTCTTCACCGACCCGGTTCTTCTGCGGGACGCGGACATTGTCGAAGAATACCTGGCACTGCTCCGGGACTTCATCCAGCCCCACGATGGGCTCAATGGAAATGCCCGGCAGATCCATATCCAGCAACAGAAACGTGATGCCCTGTTGCGGTTTGCCGTCTTTGCGGGTGCGCACCAACGCGAACATCTTGTTGGCATGGTGCGCGTAGGTGGTCCAGATCTTGGTGCCATTGATGATGTAGTCATCACCGTCTTTCTCGGCAAAGGTTTTCAGTGATGCCAGATCGGAACCGGCTCCGGGCTCGGAGTACCCCTGACACCAGAAATGTTCGCCACTGAGGATCTTTGGCAGGTATTCCTTCTGCTGCTCTTCGGTGCCGCAGCCAATCAGGCAGGGCCCGCACATGTGCAGCCCCATGGGTACCAGCGGGGGCGTTTCCGCACGCACCAGCTCTTCGGCGAAAATGGCCCGCTGGGTCACACTCCAGCCAGTGCCTCCAAACTCTTTTGGCCAATGCGGTGCCGCCCAGCCCTTGTCATTCAGGATCGTCTGCCAGGCCATGGCCTCTTTCGCCGGTGAAAACACCGATGTCACCATCTTGCCTGCCTCGCGAATTTCATCGGTGAGGTTTTCCTCCAGAAACGTTCTCACCTCATCCCGAAATGATGCTTCCTGTTCCGGCACCTGCAGATCCATGACGCACTCCACTGTTTATAGACTCAATCAGGTCAGTGTACGGGAGGCCATATGAGACACTAATGACGATTCGTGTCACCGGGCTGGCCAAAACCGTCAAAAGCCCGGGAAATCTGTTTCCAATATGCCCCCAGCCAACCCTCAACATTCTCCCGCCCACCTGGTTTATACTCCCTCCACATTCAATGAACACGATACGGCGCCCATGAGCATCAACTGGTTCCCCGGCCACATGAACAAGGCCATCCGCGAAATCCGCGACATTCTTCCCAAGGTGGACCTGATCATCGAAGTGGTAGACGCCCGCCTGCCCTATAGCAGCGCCAACCCGGTAATCGAGCAATTCCGGGCCGACAAGCCCTGTCTCAAACTGCTTAGCAAAAGCGACCTGGCCGACCCCGCCGTCACCGAACAATGGCTCGCCCATCTGGAACAGGATCCAAGCGTACGCGCCCTGGCCATCACCACCGAAAAGCCGGAACAAATCCGCAAGCTGGTGGATACCGCCCTGAAAATGGCCGGCAAACGCACGGATCGCGCCACCAGCGTCACAGCCCTGATCACCGGCATTCCCAACGTGGGCAAATCCACCCTGATCAACAATCTGGCCAGCCGCATCATCGCCAAAGCGGGGAATGAACCGGCAGTGACCCAACGCCAACAACGTATCGACCTGCGCAACGGCCTGGTGCTCATCGACACCCCAGGCATCCTCTGGCCGAAAATCGAAAACCCGGACAGTGGTTACCGCCTCGCCCTCTCCGGTGCCATCAAGGCCACCGCCATGCAGGAAGACGACGTGGCCCTGTTCGCCGCCGAATACTTTATGCAGGCCTACCCGGAGTTAATGAAGGAGCGCTTCAAACTGGAGGCTCTCCCGGATGAAGGCGTACCTTTCCTGGAAACCATCGGCAAGCAACGCGGTTGTATCGGCAAAGGCGGCCACGTGGACTTCGACCGCACCGCCGCCCTGCTGATAAACGAATACCGCAGCGCCAAACTCGGCCCCATCACCCTTGAGACCCCGGCCATGGCAGAGAAAGAGCATGTAAAGGTGGCGGAAATCCGGCGTAAAAAAGAAGAAGAAAAAGCGGCAAAGAAGAAGGCACGCAAAGCGGCCTATAAAGCAAAGGGCAAACCCTGATCGGGTGCGCCTCAAACGCCAGGCACAAAAAAGCCCGACTGTTTCCAGTCAGGCTTTTTTGTATCTCGATTGGTCGGACGGGAGGATTCGCATAAAACATTTAAATTAATGTTTTTATTGAGGTTTTATTCAATCATCATAAAAAATACCCCCGCAAATACCCCCAAAAACAAGCCACTGACCGTTTATCAGGTCACTTTAGGACCGCCTCGGCGTTCCTCCACCGCGTGGAGGATGCGTACATTTATTCGTACATGCTCCATGCCGCCCTAATTGACCGGCAAGGGTACGCGCGAACTGATGACTCTTATTTTATATGTCAGCAGAAGGCTGCCCGAAATAGTGAGGAACCCCGGGCGTCAGCGGCTCATCGCTGCTAGAAATGTCAGCACCAACGCCGTATCGCCCAGGCTAACAATGAGGGATCGCCTCTAGCGTATACCTGCGCGTAGTAGTCTCGAAACTTTCAGATGATGCGCTTGAGATGGGAAAGAATTGCTAAGGCTGGAATTAGCTAATTCAGAAGACACCCGCTGCATAGTCGCTGGCCGACAATGATTGGAGAGAACCTGGCCGGCGATGGGAGAAGCCATGACCTCAGATCGCTAATTTCCAGTCTGTAATCCCTGTTTATCCAAGTGTAGGATACCCATCAGAATAAGCGTTAGCCTCAGTCATTCAAGGATTACGCATGACCAAGGAAGATGAAAAAGAAAACAAAAAAAACGATTTGCCAAAGTGGTTAGTACCTACCGGGCTCCTAATACCTACTTCAGCAGCAGTAACGTACGCTTTGTATTTCAGGAACTATACCGTCGGCGGGCCTGGTGATTGGGGCACCTTTGGTGACTTTTTAGGGGGAATATCGAACCCGTTGCTTGGCTTCCTAACGATTTTCCTTCTCGTAGCTTCACTTCGGCTGCAAGCCAAGGAGCTTAAAGAAAGCACCAATGCAGTAAAGCAATCAGCACACGAGCTCACTCTTACACGAAAAATCTATAAGAATCAGGAGACACTTCAGATTAGAGAAAATTTGCGCCCTCAAGTAAAGCTTGAGCTTGAAAGGCGAATAAAAAAATGCCAAAAAATACTAAATAGTAACTTAACTCCGAGCATAACTCTTAGGGATGTCATAGCCGCCAAAGGAGACATTTCAGCCATAAGGACCAGTTTGTTTTCAACCACGACCACAGAAGATATTGCCAATACCTCAAGGATCTTCGACAAAAAGCGAAAAACATACAAAGTTGCGGTGAGCTCGGTAGTTGACTGCCTATGCTCCCAAATTGAGCTCAGTGACTCCGATATAGTAATTCACCCTGAAGTTGCCCGAGCATGTGAGCATATACAAAGACTTGTTCACGGCCAAATTGCAACCTACTCAGAAGCCAATGAACTATATTATTCAAAGATTGATGCGGCACTCGTTGAAAGACAATGCAAAGAAAAATTCCCCCCACTCCACATAAGCGGATTACATATCCAAGAGTTCATCGAGTCACAAAGAAAGGCGGCAAAACCCGACTAATATCATTTCTTCACCTGAACATAACCAGCCGGAGCACGGATCCACACTGCGAGGCTCAGCCAAGGTCGCCCGAAGGCTACAGCCTCCCGTATGCATTGATGAGGAACTTTTTTACCTAAGCTGGCTTTCAGTTTATGAGCTTTGGGTAACCAGCCTGTATTTGTATTTATCTTCCCCTGTAAGCTCATCTCGGCTTCCAGACTTCGTCACCTTCAGTTTGATTAACTCATTGAGATGTAAAGCCTCAATAAATGCCTGTTGCTGACGATTGTATCGAATAGTTATTGGGTTTGATTCACCGTATGGCACGACCTTTATCGATCCTGATGCCTTTAGCTCACTCACTGTTCCACTTAGAGAAACAGTTTCCTCTTTGATGCTAGAAATAGGGCGAAGCCTTCTTCGAGTATCTTGCACTTCACTTAACGATCCGCCCCACCTAGCGACCCCCTTGGATCTTGTAGCCCAAGTTAATTCTGCACCAGTACCTGAAGAGTCAAGCGCCTGCATTAAGCTTGACAATTCGCTGATAGCTTTAATGCCAATGGACGCCACTTCTGTTCGAAGGTCTTCAGTGCTAGGAGCCGAAAGCACTGAAAATATATGCTCTAGCGATATTTCCAATAACGACTCACCGGTAATATCTGGCTTTACATCGCCAGATAAGGTTAGCCGTGTTGATCCGTAGCTGAGCCCTGAAAACCGTAGATCCAGCTCATTTTCTATTACCTCGGGAACGCCTCTAATCGGCGCGGACCCATACCTCAAGAAATACGCGGCATTTGCAATGGCACCATTCAGATGATGAGCCAGCTTGCTAAACGCTTTCAAAGGCAAGGAGCCATTCATGGCACCGGAAAATAGGCGCAGCTCAAACACCTCATGGGCCAATGACTCCTTTGCCTGCCGAAGCTGCTGCTTTAAATCATTCAGATGGGCATCCCAGCTTTGAAGTTGTAATTTTTCAGAAAGAGGAAGCTCTCCAGAATGCGATGACTGCTTTACTGCCTCAACACGAAGAGAAACCTCTTCGATTCTGGACTGAATTCTGCCTATATCTTTAAACGTAATAGTCATGGGCAGGCACCTATCGCTACAAATCCTTTGGCTGTTATGCCATCACGGTGAAAACCAAGCCAACCTCGCCAGTATGAGCAATCCTGAGCATTATTATAATCTATACAATAGACATCTAACGAAAAGCGGGCCTTTGATGCTTGATTGTCCAGCAGAAGCACCAGAGCGCGTTGAGAGTCAGGAGGAAGAGCGTCAACTGACTTTGGACAAAACATGACGACAAGGTCGATGTCATTAGGGTCTGGCTTTTGGGTTAAGAACGATCCATCTACCCAAAGTTTGGCGGCAATGCCTGTAGACTCAAGCTCTTGGCTAAACAGGCAGAGATTTTTGTATAGCTCCTCCCTTCGGACAGAGTCAAATTTCTCTACAGTCAGCTTGGACAGCTCATCAAGGGTGTAGCTATGCACCCCAGGCTCAAGCAGAGCTGGAAATTCTTCTTTTGCCCCCATTACCCCCCCCATTTCCCTTCCATGGAATCGCAGCTTGACCAGTGGCAACTTAGCCCGACGTGCCCCTGACACGTTTAACCATTAAACCAACCACACTACAAATCGGCTTAATGACCAACGAAGCATCTGCCTTTTGAGAGAGATAATAAAGCCGAGACCACCCTTTAGCAAAACGGGGACGTACTGTCCGAAACACAGTTGTAGCTCTAGCCTCTGTAGCCCCCCCTTCAGCCCTGGCCTCATCCACACGACCCACCGGGCATTGGCACGGCCAACTACATCAGGGAAGGTCATGCCCACCATCCAGCCAACCAGCTGTCCGTGTTCATAAACTTTCCAGGTGACGTATTTTTCTCCCTGAACATCTGCCTGTTCATTTTGACCGGGGACAACCGGGGACACCGGGGACATGCCCGTATTATCTGGCTTTGAGCCGTCCCCAGTGACCGGGGACGCACCGGGGACAACCGGGGACGCAAACAGCTCGGCAAAGTAATTACTCATCAGCAATACCCTCCCTCACGCAGTAACAGCGCCCCACACCACGGGGTTTAATCGTTAGCCGGTCAGGGCTCTCGGTTACCAACAGCCCTTTGTCCCGCAGTACCGCCAGCATCCTCCGATAATCATGACCACGGCAAACATCGCGACGAAACACTTCCGGCTGAAACAGAAACTGGTTTTCACCATCATGGAAACGACGATAGCCGGCACGGTTATGAACTGGTCTGTCATCCGTGGTGTGACTGAACCTAGAATCACCATGCTGCTCGATGAAGTGGCGAACCGCTGCCAAGGCCTCCGAAGCCTCCTGACTTCCAGATCCTCCCCGGCGGTCCAGCCATGCCTGATAGCAGGCCCCCGCTGCCTGTATGGCCTCTCCTGCCTCCCAACCTGTAATGCCCATCGCAGTAGCCAATTCACCGCCAGCAGCAACCAGTGCAAACCGCCCGGCCACCCTTCGGGGCTGACCATCGGCGTCACCCTGAACATGCTCCGCAATGAAGTCATCACGCAGCTTGCGACACTGGGCGCGCACGTCATCCAATGGCGCCACAGCCAAGCCATTCAAAAATGACCGGATGGGGCTCCCATAAACCGCGCTGCTGGCTTGGTTCAGGTGGTCTGCGAAAGCGGATCCAGACGGGAAGGAGTGCAGGCTCTCGAACATGCCGTGCTCACCGGTATCGGCGGAAATGTCGCAGAGACGCACCTCCTGTCCCGCCTTGGCCTTTTTCCCGGCGTCGGCCATATGGTCAGCCAAACCAATTTCACCGGCACTGAGGAACAGCAGGCGCCACGATGCCGCAGGCTTTGCCAGGCCGTCGCGCTTTGCCCTGTGCTTCCCTGTGCCGTTGGCCAGCATGTAAGCAATACCGCCAGCCTCCCGCGCTTCCACTTGGGCAAGCTCATCCAGAATCAGCAGGCCATCATTGTGGGCAGCAGCAACTGACTCCAAGCCATTGGCGGTAGCTCTCCAGCGCTTTAGGTATTCCGGTCCACCCCAGACGGATGCGGCCACCCTGAGCGCCGTTGTTTTGCCGCAACTGGACGGGCCGACAAAGTGAAGCCCGCCGGATTCCTCCCCGGTCAGATGCACGAGGGGCGCAGCAAAGGCGACAGAGGCCGCCAGCACCAGCCTGGAATTGCCAGAACAGTACATGCCAACCTGCTCACGCCATTCCCCAGGTGTGCCGGCCTGCCGTAACTTTGGCGGCTCACCGGGCGTTTGCAGCAGGATATGCCCGTCATGCTTACCGATGGTTTCATCAGGCAGTACATACGCCCCGCCGAGCCAGCCGCTCTTGTCCACGCAGGTTGCCCGGTCATGGGTGCGGGCTGTCTGGACGTAGGTCTGCAGGGCCTGCCGCGCTTTCCCACCCGGGGCGATTTCCAGCCCCATGCTCATCAGGATCCGGCGAAACTCCATCCCGTCACCCGCCAGCATCTCCATGGGGCATGACCAGCAATGCAGCAGGCCATCTGAGTCTTGCCACTCCAGCAGCCGGCCCCAGGCCTCACTGTCACCGTTGCGCGTCTTAGCGACGACATCCAGGCGGGAGCATACCCATGTGGGTTCGCCATCCTCAGGGGTGTGCCAGACCCCCATTTTATCGATGCGGAATCTTGTCCCCGGTGTCCCCGGTCCCCGGTTCTCCACTGGGGACGCTTCAGAGCCAGTATTCTCGGGGCTGTCCCCGGTGTCCCCAGTGTCCCCGGTCGCATTTAGGCACTCTGCGTCCCCGGTGGGAGCCAGAGCGTTGATTGTGTCCTTCATAGCTTGCCCTCCAGCTCCAGCAGATAACGGTCGTTGTAGTCAGTCCCCTGCTCCCCCTCTGGGAAATCAGGAATCTTCCACTCGCCACCCACGGCCCTGGCTGCATCAATGGCTGCGGCCTTGCCGGGGTTTCCATCAGTAAACCGATCGTTGTCGCCGGCAATCACCAGATACCGGTCTGGGTCCCGCTCCCGCATGGCCTTGGCCACATGGGTCAGATTCCCGGCATTCATCGCACACACCACCAAATGGCCTGTGAGCTTGTTGATGGTGGCACCGGTGGACCAGCCTTCGCAGATGTAGAGAGGTCCCTTCTCCCCCTCGATAGGGCTCCAGCAGCCCGACACCCGGCCACCCGGGTAAAAGCGCTTGGAGCCATCAGGAAAAATCCGCTGCAGGTTCACCATCCGGTGACCATCAGTCAGGGGTACAAGCAGAGCGTCACCATGCTGCCGAAGCTGCAGTGGCGGCATCTGCTTTGCCTGGAGATATGGATGCATGGGGTTGGCAGGCTTTGCCCATTCCCAGAGCTTGCGGACTTTCTCTGCTGCGTCGCCCTGGGCCTCTTGGCGCTCAAGGGCAGCTTGAGCACGCTGCTTTCGAATATGCCGCCGGAGCTCGGTCAGTTGGCTAACAGTGAGTCTGCTTTGGTCTACTTTAGACCAGCGTTCATTCAGGCCTGACCTCCAGTTACCGAAAGCTCCCGCCGGCACTCGATCCAGATACAGCACGTACCAGCCAGAACGCTCGCCACGTTTATCCTGCTCGGTCTTGAACCGATGAATCTGTCCGTCCGCCTCGATATGGTCAGGGGCTGCACCCAGTGCCGCTTCAAGGGCTGCACGAAAGGCATGATTGGTCTCGGTTACTTGGTCGAGAATACTCAAGCTTCCTCCCTTGCCAATAGCTGTTGTGCCAGAGGATTAGATTCTCGCTCAAGGATGTAAGTGCCTGGGCGAACGGTTTTGCCATCCGCATCCACTTTATCTCGCCTCTCACAACGGATCTTGAGGCCCCTCTCTCGGAGGGCACCGACCACAGCCGGCCCATTGGAAGCTTTAGCAATCCTGTCCGCCTGTTCGCGGGTTACCTCCCCTCCTGTTAAGGCAGCAAGCAGTCGCTGCTGCCGTGGGGAAAGTGGTGTGGTACCCTTTTCGGGTGCTTTCGGGATGGGTCCGGTGGGCGCCGGGCTCTTCTCGCTCATGCCGACACCTCCCCGCTTTTTTCCAGATACTCCCTGATGTCCTCTATTCGCCAGACGGTAATACCGCCGGACAGCTTCACGCCTGAAGGAAAGCGGCCGGATTTGACGCCATTCCACCAGGTAGAACGACTGACTGGGATGATAGGAGGGATGCCGGGACGAGGCCGTTTCGGCCCCTTGCCAGCTTTCTGGTTATCTAGGGCCTGCTGTTTTGTGACAGGCTCCTGGCCAAGGATATGAGGGAGTCTTAGATAGCCGGTTTCGGGTAGCTGTAGTGCCATGTGAATCACTCTCTATTGCGTTGGAGTGATTTCTCATTATTGGCATTTTCAGTTCGCAGTCTCCGCAATTACGGAACGAAATACCGCAATTGCGGTAATCAATCATTCTTCTTGTTTGCGTAGGCCTCTTCCGCTCTGGCTAACGCACTCTCCAAGGTTCTCTTCCCCAACCCCCAAACTCGCTTATCAACCAGTTCGGCAATAATTCCAGATTTATTTGACTTGCCCCCACTTGTGAGCGATTCCAGCAGTGCCCCGGTAATCAAAGGCCAGTTATAACTTGCTTTAATTTCCGGTTTAGCCACGTCATTTCTTTCTGTCCTAGGAGGGCCAAAAAGATTATCAAACCCATCATCTGCTTGATAAGTAGTTACAGGGGCAGAAAAAACCTTGGTTGGCGGAGTATCGAAAACCATGTCTTCCAGTCCGTTTGGTGGGGAGACTTCCATAGAGCTAGCAAATTGACTATTGGGGTCAGGCCAGTAGTCATCATCCAGTGTCTGCATGGCCAGATTATGAACAGATTTTGGCTCCACAAAGAGCTCCACCAAGTCCATGTCGAAAGGCTCTATGGAAAAAATTTCTTTCTTCGCTGAATCCCACAGCATCCAGTAAACATACTCTCCATCAGACGTTGCGGATGCCCCGGTAGGAGGAGCATCACCAGTGCCCCAGCCCCACATCATCGGGTACGGTATCTCATCCTCCAAAAAACTGAACCCCGTTGGCCATGTCCCACGGGGAATATCAATTCTCACCGACTCCTCATCGCCTTGCTCAGAGCACCAACCAGATTTTGAAAGAAACTCTTTGAACCCCTCTTCAAAGAAGCCTGTAAAGGCTGCAATTCCCTTTTCATTCCTTGGCTTCACAAAAATTGGAATCCTGCCTGAAGCGACCCTGAAGAATGCACCCTCTGTCACCTCCTCACCAATGAGACTAGAAAAGTACTCCGCTGCAAGAGTCATTGAGATGCGACGCTCAAAACGAATCAATCGGCTGATTTTCTTGGAGTTCATACTAGGTCATACCCCGTACACCTCCCCACTTGATGCACCAGTCAGGCCAATGGGGTTCCTGGCCGTTCGGGAGCTGCCCTAGACTAGCGAGACGCGTCTCCGGCAGCTCTAGGCTTTCCGGATGTTTATTACGTTACCGACGACTGCTTGCCCTCTCAGCTGGTCTAAATAGTCAGCCCACTGCTGCATCATCTTGGCTCGACCTTCCAGGTGAGCGGTTCGGTTGTAGGCCCTACCATTTGCATCCTTAACCGCGTGCGCTAGTTGATGCTCAATCCAATCCACCCGGCAGCTCAATACCTCATCAAGAATTGTTCTAGCCATGGCCCGAAAGCCGTGGGCCGTCATCGTCTCTTTGTCATAGCCCATGCTGCGGAGGGCAATGCGCACAGTGTTTTCGGAAATACATCTGCTTGCGCCACGGGCACTGGGGAACACATACCGACCACGGCCAGTCAGCAAGTGAAGCTCTTCCAGCAACTCTAGGGACTGCCGGCACAAAGGGACGATATGGGGAGTCCGCATCTTCATTTTCTCGGCGGGGATTTCCCAGCGGGTCTGCTCCCAATTTATTTCAATCCACTCCATAGCCCGAATCTCACCCGGACGCTGGAACAGCAAGGCCGATAGCTGAAGGGCAGTCTTGACTATGGGGGTACCGGTGAAAGCATCAATAGCAACCATCAGCCTTCCAACCTCTGAGGGGTCGGTAATCGCTGCATGGTGCTTCTTATTACGAGGAGCCAGGGCGCCTTTCAGGTCTGCACTGGGATCTCGCTCTGCCCTGCCTGTCACTACTGCATAACGGAAGATCTGGCCGGCTGTTTGTTTGGCGCGATGAGCAATGTCATTAGCGCCACGAGCCTCAATTCGGCGCAGTGCCGCCAGCATCTCCGGTGGTTTGATTGCTCCAACCGGCCTCTGGCCAAGTACAGGAAAGAGGTCTTTCTCGAGAATCCGGCGAGTCCGGACCCGGTAGCTCTCGGATTTGTCCGGCATAACCCTGTCGAACCACTCCAGCGCCACAGCCTCGAAGCTATCGGCAGCAGCTAAATTACGAGTAAGCTTTTCTATCCGGCGCTCTTCTCCAGGGTCCAAACCTTTATCCAGCTTGGCTCTCGCCTCTTGATGAGCCACCCGGGCATCCTTCAGCGATACCTCAGGAAATACACCAAGGGCCAAGGTCTTCTCTTTGCCACCATAGCGATACTTATAGCGCCAGTACTTTGCACCATTGGGGTTCACAAGCAGAAACAAGCCATGACTGTCAGATAACTTGTAGGCTTTAGCCTTGGACAAGGCTTGGCGGACTGCGGTCGCGGTAAGAGGCATTGGCGCGTCGTCTCCCTGATTGGGGGTATCAATCTCGAGGGATTGGCTTGTACCCCCGGATATACCCCCCGCTTTGGGGGTATGCGGTTAAATTCAGCTAAACCGCTTTAGACGCACTATAACGAAAAAAGCCCTGATTAACAGGGCTCTTTGGACGGGTTGGGAGCCCGCTGGATTGTAATTTGGTCGGGACGGGAGGATTCGAACCTCCGACCCCTTGCACCCCATGCAAG
>OJHM01000124.1_pt1 | contig 28947 bp, 20 predicted proteins | sample 1595241 | NCBI WGS metagenome assembly OJHM01 (sample SAMN05416781, study PRJEB24817) | seawater metagenome | isolation source: Sea water | place: Canada:Atlantic | collected 2013-11
AAAACCCTCAAAACGGTGACTTACGTCACGCTTTTGTCCTGATGTTAGGGAGAGAAATAACAATGAAATTAGATAAGAATAAATTCGTATCATCGCCGGCGGTAGCCATGTTGGCGCCACTGGCGCTGGCCGTATCTCTGGCCGCCTGTGGCGGCGGCGGCAGCAGCAGTGGTGGTGGCGCTACCGACGGGGGTGAGAATCCGGTGGGATATCAGTTCCCCCAGGATATGCCTGCCGATGTACCGCAGCAGGAGATCGCCTGTGGCGGTGAAGATGCCATCATGCTGGACACCAATAACATTACTGATAGTGCAAAGATTGCTTTCCTGGATGCTCAGGATGGTGACGTTATTGTATTCCCGGAAGGCCGCTTTGACCTGAACGATACGCTGACACTGGATGGCGAATTGGGTGGGGAGCGCATTGCCGATATCACGATTTGTGGCCAGGGCATGGACAAAACCATCCTGGATTTCAGCAATTCCGTGGGTGATGACGGCCTGTTTATCACCAACATCAATGATGTGGAAGTCTACGGACTGGCGGTGGTGGAAGCGGCTAACAATGCCATCAAGTTCCAGCATGCCGATGGCGTGCGTATCAACTATACCGCGACCGTATGGCAGGGTGAGCCGGACAAGGGTAACGGTGCTTACGGCCTGTACCCGGTAGAAAGCAGCAATGTGCTGGTAGAAAACAGCTACGTTCGTGGCTCTGCGGATGCCGGCGTTTATGTGGGCCAGTCCGACAGCATTGTGGTGCGTAATAACGTGGCCGAGTACAACGTGGCAGGGATCGAAATCGAAAACTCCACCAATGCGGACATGTACAACAATATTGCCCGTTTCAACACCGGTGGTCTGCTGGTGTTCGATCTGCCTATCGGTAATGACAAGTATGGCGCCGGCGTGCGTGTTTTCGGCAATACCGTGACCGAAAACAACACCCAGAACTTTGCCAATAGCAGCAGTAACCCGGGTGGCGTTCATATCGTACCGCCAGGCACCGGTGTCATCGTTCTGTCCACTGACGATGTGGAAATTTTCGATAATGAAATCGCCGATCACGACACCCTGGCGGTGGCGGTGACCAGCTTCTTTATCGCGGATGAGGATGCGGCTGGCCCAGACTACCAGACCATCATTCAGAACGGCTGGCTGCCAATTGTGCGCAATATCCATGTGCACGATAACGCCATCACCAATGCGGGCTCCGCGCCGAATGGGGCGTTGATTCAGGACATGATTACGCTGTTCACGCTGACGCCGGAACTGCAGTGGCCCGGTATTCTGTATGACGGTGCTGGCGAGCAGCTGGCTAACAGCAGCGCGCTGATGCCGCTGGGAGTCGGTCCTTATGAAGACGCTGACAAGGTGTGTTTCCAGAACAACGGCGACACTCTGATCGGCTATCCCTACGACCCGGCTGTTTCAGCCACCGAGGCTGGGCTGACATTGAGCCCGAGCGTTGGCACCGATCTGCTGGATTGCAGCCAGCCGGCGCTGCCTGCGGCCACTTTGACCTTCAAGGGTGAGCAGTTTGGTTGTGGCGTGGATGACATCACCAGCGAGCACTGCAAGCCGGCCCCTGTCCTCTAACGTTTGTTTCTCTTTTCTACCTGTCTGATTTCGGGGTGGCCTTGGCCGCCCCGAAGCAGGAGTCATGACATGAAAACATTAATGCAAATTTCTCTGCTTTCTACTGCCGTGATACTGACCGCCTGTGGCGGCGGTGGCGGTAGTAGCGGCGGTGGAGGTGCTGGCACTGATGGCGGTGATCCGGTCGCCAGGAACTGCCAGATCAGTGAGAGTGCTGACGTCAACTGGGACGCACTGGAAAACGACAACCTGGAAAAGCTGTCGGATTACAACCTCTTTACCAGCAGCTGTGATCCCACCCGGAATGCCCATGGTGGCATGCCCTACGATTTGAACACGCCTTTGTTCTCCGATTACACCAGCAAATACCGCTTGGTGTTTATGCCGGATGGACAGAGTGCGACCTACAAAGAAAACGATGTATTCGAATTTCCGGTAGGTACCGTCATTGCCAAAACCTTTGCCCTGCCGGCGGATACCGCCTACCGCGGTTACGATCCGGAGACGAACACGGAAACCCTTCTGGAAACCCGTTTGCTGATCCACCGTGCCGGTGGCTGGACCGCGTTACCTTACGTGTGGAACGAAGCAGGTACTGAGGCGACTTATCGGGTTCAGGGTGCACAGCTGCCCGCGACACTGGTACATAACGGTGCCCAGGAATCGTTTACCTATTCCGTGCCCGACAAGGCCCAGTGCAAGCAGTGTCACAGCCATGATGACGGCGATACCAATGTGTTTATTCCCATCGGCCCCAAGGCTCGCCATCTCAATGGCGACATGGACTATGGCAGTGGCCCGGAAAACCAGCTGACCCACTGGAGCTCCGCAGGCATTCTCAGCGGCTTGCCGGCTCTGGATCAGGTGGACAAGGTGCCAAACTACCATGATGTCGACGCCGGTTTGATCAGTGGCTATAGCGATGAACAGTTGATGGCCGCAGCGAAAGGCTATCTGGACGTGAACTGTGCCCATTGCCACGGTGTGGGCGGAACAGCGGCTTATACCGGTTTGCAGCTGGAGTTCTGGCGTGACTACGACACCGAAAAAGAGAAGCACGGTGTCTGCAAGGGCCCCATTGCCTACGATCAGGGCGAAATGACCTACGACGTGGTGCCGGGTAAGGCGGATCAATCGATTCTGCATTTCCGTATCGATACCACCAGCCCGCAGGACAGTATGCCGCGCCTGGGCCGTGCCCTGATTCATGAGGAAGGCGTTGCCCTGGTGGAAGCCTGGATCAACAGCTTGCCCGCCGAGTCCTGTTCCTCCGAGTGAAGGTGACGCAGTGATAACAAGAACCGGTCTATATAGCGTCTTGTTATTGTTGCTGACGGCGTGTGGTGGCAGTGGCGGCGGTAGTGATACGGCCGCCACTGCACCAGAGCCGGAGCCGGATACCACCGACCCGCATTGTCTTGCCGATAACGACGGGCCTAATTGGGAGGCGCTGGCAGACGTGAACTGCCCCCGCCTGTCCCAATATCAGCTTTTTTCCGATGGCCGTGATCCTCGTGTGGGCCCCACTGGGCCGGGGTTGCCGTTTGCCCCGGCCAGTGCCCTTTTTAGTGATCACGCCAATAAATATCGATTTGTTTTTTTGCCAGAAGATAGTGCCGCGCAATACCGCGACACTTACGGTTTGGTTTTTCCGGTGGGCACGGTGATGGTGAAAACCTTTGCCTTGCCGGTCAGCCCGGGCAGCGGTAACGATCGTTTGATGGAAACCCGCCTGCTGATCCACCGGAAGGCCGGCTGGGTGGGGTTGCCATATCAGTGGCAAGCCGATGGGCAAGACGCGACCCTGGCTCGCACCGGCAAGGTCATCGACACCTATGTCATGGTCGACGGTGTGCAGCAGGATTTCCGCTACCAGATCCCCGATGTGCTGACCTGTCGAAAATGCCACCAGGGCCGTACAGACAATGAAGTCATGACGCCGCTGGGAACAACCGTTCGGCAGCTAAATCATGATTTTCCCTATCCCGGCGGTGTCGAAAACCAGCTGGCCTTCTGGCAAGCCAATGGCATGCTCGCCAACGCACCAGCATCGGCCAGTTGGCCCCGCGCGGCAGACTGGCACGACACCAGCGAACCGTTGGACCTGCGGGTGCGCTCCTACCTGGATACCAACTGCAGCCACTGCCACAGTGACGTGGGAAGCGGCGCGCTGTCGGGCCTGCGGCTGGAAATGTGGCGCGACCCGACCGATTACACCTACGGCATCTGCAACCGGGCTCAGGGTTATTACGGCGGACCGTTGGGACTCACCTTCGATATCGTGCCTGGTAATGCGGCTGAATCCGTGTTGCCGTTCCGGCTCGGTGCCGAACGCCATACCGATACAGCCAAAGACATGATGCCGCCACTGGGCCGCAGCCTTGCGGACCATGATGCAGTGGCACTGGTACGCCAGTGGATCGATCAGTTACCCGCAAAAGAGTGCGCCACACTAGACTGAATTGACCGGCCGACCGTTCCCTTCCTTCTCTTGCTCGCAGAGCGATCCCCGACTGTCACCCTGTTGTCGTGATGGTTTGTTTTTATTACTTGAAACGGCAGGCTGGTATTGGTCGCAGCCACCGGTATAGAGTGAGCGAAAGGGCCTGCAGGGCGTGCCCGGCCGGCCTGGCGAAATCCCGGAGACTGTGAGCTTTCACATGATCCGGGTTTGCGCAGTCACTTTGCGTAGTAACAAGGACGCCGGAGGTTTCGATGCAGGAAGACATCGCTCAACGCCAGGCGCTGTTGCAGGCCCAGCTGGAAGGGCAGGTCACTGCCCACATCGGTGCTGACCATCAGTCTCTGTTTCGCAGTTTTCTCGCTGCCTATTATGAAATGAGCAGCTTGGCGGCGTTGACCGCCCGTCCCCCTGAGCAACTGTTTCATATTGCCCAACAGCACTGGCTGATGGCGCACCAACGCCACCCCGGCGAAACCCTGATTCACCTGAAACCGCCATGCCGGCCCGGCGGGCTTGCGGCCCTGCGTACGGTGACGGACGACATGCCGTTTCTGGTGGATTCCGTGGCCATGGCGGTGCGTGATGCTGGTACGGCCATCGACTGGACCGTGCACCCGGTGATTCAGGTACGCCGCGATGCCCACGGGCATCTCACGCAGGTGGCCGGGGTGGGCGACGGTGAGCAGCCGGCGGAATCCATGATCTATGTGGAATTCGAACCGCTGGCGGACGATGAGGACTACGCCCGTCTGCAGGATATTCTGGAGCGTGTGCTGGGTGACCTGCGCGTGGTAGTGGAAGACTTCGAGCCCATGCTGGAAAACCTGGAGGCCACCCGCAGCAACCTGTCAGCCAGTTACCCGGAGCGAGACCAGCAGGAGCTGAACGAAGCTACCGGCTTTATCGAATGGTTGTCTGAAGATCACTTCACTTTTCTGGGGTATGCCCGTTCTGAGGCACAAGCGGTGGACGACGGCATGCAGTTGCATTTGGTCGATGAGGCAGGCCTCGGCCTGGCCCGGCCCGCCAGCCCCTACGCCAATGCAGATGAATTTATTGCCCCCCACGACGAAATGGCCAAATACATCCGCCATGGTCGTCTGGTGGTGGTGACTAAAGCCAATGTGCGCTCGCCCATTCACCATCCGCACTATATGGATGTGGTGTCCGTAAAGCGCCTGGCCGCTGATGGATCGGTGGAAGGCACCGACCGCTATATCGGGCTGTTCTCCTTGGATGCCTATATCAACCGGCCCCGTGACATTCCCCTGATTCGCCGCAAGGTGAATTATGTACTGGATCGCTCCCGGCTCCCGGAACGGTCACACTCGGGCAAACACCTGCGCGACATTATTTACCAGCTGCCCCGGGATGAATTGTTCCAGTGCAGCGAAGAAGAACTGTATGACATCTGCATGGGCATTCGTGCCCTGCGTGACCGTCATCACTTGCGGGTGTTCATGCGCCGGGATCGCTACGGGCGTTTTTATTCGTGCATGATTTATCTGAGCCGCGAACGCTACTCGCGGGAATTGCGCGATAAAGTCACCGCCGAGCTGATGACGCTGTGCAACGGCCGCTCGGTGGAGCGCACGGTGGATTTCCTCCGTGAAGGGCTGGCCCGCATTCACTGCATTGTGCGTATTCCCCAGGGCACACAGTTGGCGATGACCGATAGCCAGGTCGAGCAACGACTGATTGAAATTACCCGTTCCTGGTCTGATCAGTTACGGGAAGTGTTGCGCGAAAGTGACTACCAGGATGAGCAGGGCGATAAAGTGGGCAGCCGGGCCGATGACGGGGCTGCCCTGGCCCTGCGTTACGGAGAGGCCTTTCCCCTGGGTTACCGGGAAGCACACAGTGCAGTGGAGGCGGCTGCCGACCTGCAATACCTGACGCAGTTGTCGGCGGACCAGCCGGTGTTGCCCAGTCTGGCCGTCACCGATGCCGACGGTGCGGCGTGCCCGACCAGCCTGCGCCTTTACAGCCTGAGCAATCCCATCGGGCTGTCCGATGTCTTGCCGGCCCTGGAGAACTTTGGCTTGCGGGTAGTGCGCCAGAACCCCACCCGGGTAACGCCCCGTGACGGCGAACCTCGCTGGATCCAGGTATTCGACGTGCAGGTCCACGGGGAGTGTTCCCTGGGGCCGGTGCAGCAAAAGCGTTATTTCGAAGAGGCCTTTCTGCAATGCTGGAATGGCCATACCGAAAACGATGGCCTTAATAGGCTGGTGTTGCTGGCGGGCCTGAATGCCCGGCAAGTGGTGTGTCTGCGCACCCTGACCAAATACCTGATCCAGACCGGGTTACCGTATTCACAAAACTACATGGAAGAGTTGCTGGCGGAACATGCGCGTATTGCACGCCTGCTGGTGCAGCTTTTCGAGGCCCGCTTTGACCCGCAGTTGACCGACAGCCGACGCGACAACGAGGGGCTGAAACTGGCGCAGAATCTGGACCATGAACTGGACAGCGTGGCCTCGCTGGATGCGGACCGGGTGCTGCGTGCGTTCCTGAGTGTGGTGCGTGCCGGGTTGCGTACCAACTTCTATCAGCAGGATGCGGCTGGCCACGACAAGCCCTATGTCAGCCTGAAACTCGACCCGGAGAAAGTCTCCGAGCTGCCGCCGCCGCTCCCCATGTACGAGGCCTTTGTCTATTCACCCACCATGGAGGGCATTCACCTGCGCGGTGGGCCGGTGGCACGGGGCGGTCTGCGCTGGTCCGACCGGCGCGAGGATTTCCGCACCGAGGTGTTGGGGCTGGTCAAGGCGCAAATGGTCAAGAACGCCATCATTGTCCCGGTGGGCGCCAAGGGCGGTTTTGTGGTGAAAGGCGGCACACCTGGTGACCGCGAAGCGTGGCAACAACAAGGAATCGCATGCTACAAGCAGTTCATCCGAGGCCTACTGGATATCACCGACAATCGTGAAGGCGACGCGATTGTGGCGCCGGAACAGGTGGTGCGCCACGACGGCGACGACCCCTACCTGGTGGTGGCGGCGGACAAGGGCACCGCGACCTTCTCGGATATTGCCAATGGCTTGGCGGATGAATACGGCTTCTGGCTGGGCGATGCTTTTGCGTCCGGTGGCAGTGCCGGTTACGACCACAAGCAAATGGGGATTACCGCCCGCGGCGCCTGGGAAAGCGTGAAGCGGCACTTCCGCGAACAGGACAAGGACATTCAGGCCCAGCCGTTCACCGTGGTAGGCATTGGCGACATGGGCGGTGATGTGTTCGGCAACGGCATGTTGCTGTCAGAACAGATCCAGCTGGTGGCAGCCTTTAATCACTTACATATTTTCATTGATCCCAGCCCCGATCCGGCGGCCACGTTTGCCGAACGCCAGCGCTTGTTCACCACCAAAGGGGCCACTTGGGATGACTTTGATCGCGGTGTCATGTCTGAGGGTAGCGGCGTCTGGTCGCGCAGCGCCAAGAGCATTGAGCTGAGCGAACAGGCCTGTGAGGCCTTGGGTATCAGCGAGCGGACGCTGACCCCGGCCGAGTTGATCATGGCCATTCTCAAGGCCCCGGTGGAGCTGCTCTGGAATGGTGGTATCGGCACCTATGTGAAAGGCAGCAACGAAAGCCATGGGCAGGTGGGTGACCGGGCCAATGACGCCATCCGCGTGAACGGCAAAGACCTGCGCTGTCAGGTGGTGGGTGAGGGCGGCAACCTGGGGCTGACCCAGCTGGGCCGTATTGAATTTGCCCTTAACGGTGGGCATATCAACACCGATGCCATCGATAACTCCGGCGGCGTGCACAGCTCCGACCGGGAAGTGAACATCAAGATTCCGCTTAACCAGCGCTTGCGTGATGGGCGTTTGGATCGCGATACCCGTGATCCCTTGCTGGTCAGGATGACCGACGATGTGGCCGACGCCGTGCTGCGCGATAACTACGTGCAGAGCCTGGCGCTCAGCTTGCTGGAATATAACGCCGCATCACGATTGGATGAACACGCCAATCACCTGCGTACCCTGGAACGTCAGGCCATGCTGGTGCGCTCGGTAGAATTCCTGCCGGATGACGAATCTCTGGGTGAGCGTCGCACCCGCGGAAAAGGCCTGACGCGACCAGAGTTGTCGGTGTTGTTGTCCTATACCAAGAACGCGCTGTTCGATGCCTTGCTGGCCTCGGATGTGCCCGACGACACCTTCTTCGATCGCGATGTATTGCACTACTTCCCCCAGGAACTGGTGGAGTCCTTCGGGGACGATCTGCTTAATCATGGCCTGCGACGGGAACTGATCGCCACTGTGTTGGCCAACGCTGTGGTTAACCGCATGGGCTTTGCGTTTGCGCATCGCTATGCGGATGAACACGGCTTGTCGTTGCACCGGCTGGTGAAGGCCTACGCCATGGCCCATGCGGTGTTCGATGGTGATCTGTATTGGGCGCCGGTGGATGGCCTGGACGGGCGCGTGGACAGCCAGGTACAGCTGCGGCTTTATGGCCGGGTGATCGGGTTGATGAAACACGTGACCACTTGGCTGATTCATTACAAGTGGGGGCGCCGTCCGGTGGCGGAGGCGGTCTCTCGTTACCGCCAGGCCATCGCGGATCTGGAAGCCATGTTGCCGGAAGCCCTGCCCGGCAGTTACCGGCAGGAATGGGACCAGGCCGTGGACGGCATGAAAGATGACGGCGTACCAGAAAAAGAGGCGAAATTACTGGCCAATACCATGGTGCTGGGGTGTGCCCCGGATATTGTAGAGCTGGCGTCGCTGGCCCAGGTGCCGTTGAAGCTGGCGGCGGAAGTGTACTTTCTGGTGGGCGACAAACTGCAGATTCTGTGGCTGTTGTCATCGATTCTGGATCTGTCCGTGCAGGATCGCTGGCAAGCATTGGCGCGGGCGAACCTGCGCGAAGATTCCTATCGTCTGCACCGGCAAGTGGCCGGCAAGGTGCTCGAGTATGAGGGTGACACGGCAGCAGCGCGCTTTGCCGCCTGGGAAGAAAAATCCCGCCGCAAAGTGGCGTTCGGCATTCACCGCTTACAGACCTTGCAGGCCGACGGCCCCCACGATTTCATGACGCTGGCAGTGGGGGTGCGGGAGCTGCGTAAATTGCGAAGCCTGTAACGTTCTCTGTTTTGGCGCCGCTAGCGCCCGGATAACACTTGAGTTGGTCGGCCTCTGCATATACTGTACAAAAAGACAGTATATGCAGAGGTGAAGTTTATGCGCGCAGCGAACCGGGGCACCCTGAGCCAGCTACCTGGCCGTTTTGCCGTTAGCCACTCCGAGTCCGACTCGCCACCCGCCGCTCGGCCCACCCGCTATCACCGGGAGCGGGCCAATAGCATCATCATGACCAATCGCAGCCCGGACCTGCCCTTTGAGCAGAGCATCAATCCTTATCGGGGCTGCGAACACGGCTGCATCTACTGCTACGCCCGCCCCAACCATGCCTATGTGGATCTGTCCCCCGGGCAGGATTTCGAGAGCGAGATTTTTTGCAAGGACAATGCTCCGGAGATATTGCGCGATAGCCTGCGCAAACCGGGCTACCGCTGCCGCCCTATTGTGCTGGGTACCGTGACGGACCCTTACCAGCCCATTGAGCGTGAACGGCGCATTACCCGTGAACTCTTACAGGTGCTGGTGGATTGCCAGCATCCCTTCAGCCTGATTACCAAGAGCACTTTGGTGCTGCGCGACCTGGACCTGATCACGCCCATGGCCCGGGCAGGGCGCGCTTCGGTGGCGGTATCAGTAACGACACTGGATAACCGCCTCAAGGGAGAGCTTGAGCCCCGTGCCAGTGGCGGCAAAGAACGTCTGAAAGTGGTCCGCGAGCTGAGCCGGGCCGGGGTGCCGGTCACGGTGCTGGTCGCGCCGGTGATTCCCTTCATCAATGACCATGAACTGGAAGACATCGTTCATCAGGTGGCCATGGCGGGCGCCCAGCAGGCAGGCTATGTGGTGCTGCGGTTGCCCCACGAAGTGGGCCCGCTGTGGCAGGAATGGCTGGCGGACCATTACCCGGACCGGGCCGAGAAGGTCATGTCGGTGATGCGTGATCTGCATGGCGGCGCTATCTATGACAGCCGCTGGCACCAGCGCCAAAGCGGGCAGGGCGCCTGGTCGCATCTGTTGCGTCAGCGCTTTGATTCCGCCTGCCGTAGCGCCGGCCTGGTGGGGCGGGAATCGATGGAGTTGGATGCCAGCGGTTTTATTCCGCCGGGCCCCCACGGGCAGTTGAGCCTGTGGGGTGCCGTTTAGTGACTCTGGGTTATTTACCTTTTGCGGACTATCTTTTACTTTAGTAACCCATGGTCACTAATTTTATTGATGGCGCGCGTATTGCCGTTGCGCCAAAAAGGAGAGTCCGATGAAAGCCGTATTGATTACCGGGGCAAGCGCCGGCATTGGGGAAGAGTTTGCTCGCCAACTGGCCACGCAAGGGTACAACCTGGTGCTGGCGGCTCGCCGGCTGGATCGGCTGGAAGCGCTGGCCCAGGAGCTCCGCGAGCGCCATAACCTGGAGGTCGTCTGCATTGCCTCAGACTTGGCTCAAGCGGGGGCCGCAGAAAAATTGGTGGCGGATATGGCCTCCCAGAACGTGGAACTGACCGGGCTGATTAACAATGCGGGTTTCGGTGATCGGGGTGGTTTTGCCGATCTGCCACTGCAACGGCAGCTGGATATGATCCAGGTCAATGTGACGGCATTGGTGGATCTGACCTGGCGACTGGTGCCGCAGCTGAAAGCGGCCAGCCAGTCCATTACTGCAGGTCAGGGGGCGTTTGTGATTAATGTGGCGTCTTCTGCGGCGTTTCAGGCCGGCCCTAACATGAGTATCTATTACGCTTCCAAGGCGTTTGTGCTGTCGTTCTCTGAAGGCCTGCACGAAGAGTTGAAAAAGGAGGGTGTGGCGGTGAGTGCACTGTGCCCGGGTGCAACGGCGTCCGAGTTTGCCCAGGAAGCGAACATGACCAACACCTTGCTCTTCAAGGCCGGTACCATGACCACGGAAGCGGTGGTCAGCAAGGCGCTAGCTGCGCGCCGCCGTGCGATTGTCATTCCTGGCCTGAAGAACCTGCTGATGGTGTGGCTCGGCAAGCTGTCGCCCCGTATGATTACCCGCCGACTGGCTGGATTATTACAAGCGTGAATTCTTGCCCCTTTCAGCGTGCTCGCTCCCCGGAACAGAAGGCGGAGCGGCGCGCGCAAATTCTGGAGGCGGCGGCGTTGTTTTTTGCCAAACAACGTTTCGCCGCTATCAGCCTAGCGGATATAGCACGCCAGTCCGGTGTGACCAAGGCCGCGTTGTACCGGTATTTTCCCTCCAAAGAAGCCCTGTTTCTGGCGCTTTATTTGAGTGAGTTGGATGCCATGGTTGAGGCGCCTCTGCCACAGAAAGAGCCCGCATGGGCCGCAATCAGTGAGCTATTGGTTGCCCGCCCGCTGTTCTGCCGGTTGACCTCCATCTTGCATACCGTGTTGGAACACAATCTGGATGAATCGCAGGCACGGGAATTCAAGCAGGCCTTGCTGGCAAGCTTTGCGCAGTTGGCCGCGCGCTTGCAGCGCGACTTTTCCCTCGATGGTGACCAAGCCATACGTTTCCTGATGCAAGTCCAGCAGTCGGTGATTGGCTGCTGGGCGGTGAGTCAGCCTGCGCCGGTGGTGGCCACGGTTATCAAGGCCCCTCCGCTGGATGTGTTTCAGGTGGAGTTCGGGGATGCACTGCGTATCCAGCTACGAGCGTTGCAGGCCGCGTTATAACTTTTTGGTAGGGGAGCGCCGGTATGGCTGAACGGTTTGGTGCGGATTGCCTGTACGACCGGGCGCACAAGCCTGTTGCGTTGTTGCTGTTGGCACACGGCGCCGGAGCGCCCATGGACAGTAATTTCATGAACGCCGTGGCGGCGGCATTTGCGTCGCACTCCGTGGCCGTATTGCGCTTTGAATTCCCCTACATGCAGCGCCGTCGTGACGAACAACGAAAATTCCCGCCGGACCGTGCGCCCAAGCTGCTGGCAGCGTTTGCCGAGCGTGTCAGAGAAGCCCAGGCACTGGCGGCTGAATTGTCTGAGTCGCCCAGTGGCGCGGTGCCACTGTGGATCGGCGGTAAATCCATGGGCGGACGCATGGCCTCCATGCTGGCGGCGCAGGGCAATGGTGTGGCCACGGTGGATGTGGCAGGCGTTATCGCGCTGGGCTACCCTTTTCACCCGCCCGGCAAACCGGAGAAAACTCGCATCGATCACCTGCCGGCCCTGCCGGTGCCCATGCTGGTATGCCAAGGTGAGAGAGACCCCTTTGGCAAACCGGATGAAGTGGCGCGTTATGGTCTGCCAGCCCCGGTGCAATTACACTGGTTGCCCAGTGGCGATCATGATTTTAAACCGCTGAAGCGCAGCGGATTGCGCCAGCAAGATCTGATCGTTGAAGCTGCAAGGGTGGCGGCTGTATTTATGCGGAGGGACGGCAGGGCAGCGGATTTCTGCGCTGACTTAAACCTCTAGTCTTTAACAGGCCGACAGCAGCATTGGCCGCCAGCCTGTACGCGTGATTTGATCACGCTCTTTCTTTTCTGACCGTTATTTCTGCGGCTTTTCGCTGATCCACAGGTTGATGGTGCCTTCTACCACCACGGTGCCATCATCGCGCATGGCTTTGACTGTCACGGGCAGGTTGCCGGGTTTCCAGTCTTCCGGGTTGGCTTCTGCGGTGGCGGTGATGTTGGTGGTGGCCTTGGCGGTGTAGTTCACGTTCATGCCTTTGGGGATCCAGCGCAGGTGCTTGGGCACGGAGGCTTCGGCCATGGCGCCCATGGCGCATTCCAGCGCGTTGCAGATGGCGATGACGTGGACGGTCTGGATGTGGTTTTCCACCCCTTTGCGTTTCTTAAACGTAACCTCACAGAAATTCGGGCGCAGTTCAGAGATAGTGGGCGTAATCGTCGCGAAGTAGGGCGCTTTGCGGCTGAAAACCATGGAGAAAAGCTTGCGGCCGGCGGGCAGTTTCAAGGCTTTTTCGTACATGTTGAGTAGGTAGTTGTTGCTCATGGGGCGGACTCCTGAAATCAATGGCCTCATTCTCCACAGCCCGGGAGGCGCTGCAATGGGTTTTGGGGCGCCACAGTCTGGCCCAACTGCTACCATGGCGTCAGGATTTCAACATCAGCGGTATCAGCGGGAGGAAGGGCGTGAAAGTCACTCAGGCATGGAAGCGCAGTAGCTGGAAGATCAAGACCCTGTTCATTCTGGTCAGCCTTTATCTGTTGTACGTACTGCTGGGTTTCTTTGTCGCCCCGGGGGTGGTGCGTGATAACGCCCGCGATGCGCTGGCCGAGCTGACTGGTCGTGACGTGGTCATTCAAGAGGTGAAGATCAACCCGCTGGCGTTGAGCGCCACGGTGAATGGGTTTGCCATTAATGATGAACAAACCGATGTTCTGCTGGGCTTCAATCAGCTTTATGTGAATTTCGAAATGTCGTCACTGTTTCGCTGGAGCTGGCATTTCCGTCAAGTGGATCTCGATGGGCTGACGGTTCGGGCTCAGCGTAACCCCGGCTCTGTTTTCAACTTTGACGATGTGCTTGAGCATATTGATGCGCAATTGGCGGACAGTGCCGAGGACGTCGAGCCTGAGCCTGCTGCCGAGGACGCTGGCGCATTGCCCAACATTTCTGTGGGTGAGCTGGCTCTGACTAATGGCGATTTACGCTACACCGAAGCGGCGGGCAAAGAGCCACACCAATTGGTGCTGCCAGTAGCGTTTACAGTGACCAACTTTTCCACCGTGGCGAAAGGGGAAAACCAGAACGGTTACGCGATTCGCCTGGAAGGGCCGGATGGTGGTGCATTCGATTGGGATGGGCGCTTTGAGTTCTCGCCATTCCTGGCTCAGGGCCGCTTGAGTATCGAGAAAGTGGATCTGGTGTCACTGGCCAAACTGGGGCAAGACGAGGTGCGCTTCACCGTGCCCTCCGGTGAACTGGACCTGCAAACGGATTACCTGTTCACCACGGAACCGGGTACCCGGGTGGTGGTGAGCAATGGTGAGCTGACGCTGAGAGAGTTACAGATTCAGAAGCCGGGCGAAGACGCGCCCAGTGTCAGCGTGCCTGCGTTAACGGTGACAGGGATTTCCGTGGACAGTGACAAGCAGGAAATATCGTTGCCGGAGGTGAACCTCAGCCAGCCCGAAGTGAATGCGGTATTGGGTGCTGACGGGCTGGACCTTGCCACGTTGTTCCTGCCGGTGGACCCGGAGGAAGCTGAGCAGCGCAAGCAAGAGGTAAAGGAAAAAGCACAAGAAGCCGCAGAGCGGATTCAGGAAGCGGAGACGGTTTGGGTGACCCGTCTGGGAACATTGAAGGTCGATGGCAATACCTTCCGCTTGACGGACCGGACCTTGAATCCGGCGCAAACGGTGAGCCTGACTGAGGGTGAATTCACGCTGAAAAACCTGATTCTGGGTGAAGAGGCCACCTTTACCTGGGAGGGCAAGGCGCAGATTCAGGAGCAGGGGGCGCTGACGCATTCCGGTGAAGGCCAGTTGGCACCGTTGTCGGTAACTGCCAGGGCGGCACTGTCTGGCCTGCCGTTGGCGCCGTTGTCGCCCTGGCTGGAGCGCGAAGCCCCACTCAAAGTGGCTAGCGGTCAGCTGGATGTGGATTTGCAGTCTGCGGTGAAAGGCGATGGCCCGGATATTACCGTGAATGGCACTGCGAGTATGGCTGGTTTCAATTTGCTGGAAGGCGGTCGCCCTCTTATCAAGGTCAATAAGGTGCAGGTGAGCAAGCTGTCGCTGGACACCGCTGCACAGCGGGTTCGGGTTGGCGAAATCGGGCTGACGGGCATGGACATGTTGCACCGGGTGGATGCCCAAGGGCGCGATGCATCTACGCGCATCGAGGCGGCGATGCCATCGGGCAGCGGCGCATCCAGTTCGTCTGCGGCGGCCTCGTCATCCAAACCCTGGCAAGTGACGGTGGACCGGGTCCGGTTGGTGGGCAGTCAGGTACGTCACGAAGACCTGTCCCTGAGCCCCAATTTCCGTATCGGTTTGTATCAGCTGGCGGGCACGGTGAGCAATTTGGATACCCGCTCGGGAAGTACGGCCAGGCTGGATCTGAGTGCGCAGGTGGATCGCTATGCACCGTTTTCCATCAAGGGCCGTTTGTCTCCGGAGCCGCTGTCTACGGACATGGTGGTGTCGCTGCACAATTATGAAATGACCAGCCTGACGCCCTACACCGGTCTGTATCTGGGCTACAAGGTGGAGAAAGGGCAGCTGGGGGTGGATACGGAGGTCACCGTTGAGAAAAACCACCTGAACAGTGTCTCCGATATTCTCGCAGACCAGTTTTATCTGGGTGAAAAAGTGCCCAGCGAGGACGCCGTGAGGGTGCCGGTAAAGCTGGGCCTGTCGGTGCTGCGCAGTCGCTCTGGTGAAATTACCTTGCCGGTGAAGATGTCCGGGGATCTGGATGATCCGAGCTTTAGTGTTAGCGGCATGATTCTCAAGGTGCTGACTAATATCGTGGTCAAGGCGGCGACGGCACCGTTCTCTGTGCTGGCCGGCCTGGCCGGTGGCGAGAACCTGGAAACGATTACGTTCGAGGGCGGTAATGCTGAGGTGGGACCGCAAACCACCGGTTCCTTGCAGGCGCTGGCGAAGGTGTTAACGGCAAAACCGCACCTGCAGATCGGGTTGGTGGGCACCACCAGCGCAGAGGATCGCACGGCCATTGCCGGTCAGGCGATTGGTGACGATGTAGCGGGAGATGACTGGGCGGATATCGATGTTGCGGTGCAGGAGAAGAAGTGGCGTCGTAAGCTAATTCGCCGTTATGAATCGAACTATGACCGTGACGTGGAAACCCTGGTCAGTGCGCCGTTGCCGGAAGATGACGATGAACGCGATACGGTGCTGGCGCGCAGTGCCTGGGATGCCATGGTGACTGCAGAGGCACCTTCGGTGGATAAAGCACAGCTGGTGGAGCTGGCGCGTTTGCGTTCGGAAAATGCCAAGGCGGCGTTGGTGCAGCAGTTCCAGATTGAGCAATCCCGGGTGTACTTGAAAGAATCCAAAGTGGATGGTGCGGTGACTGGCCTGACCCTGACGTTGGAAAAATAATCGGTGGCATCGATCTGGGAAAAGGAGCAGGACGGCGTGCGCTACGAGGTTCGGCGCGCGGGGCAGACCTTGCGACTGTACGCCAACGGCGTGCAGCATTCGGAGTTTCATCCGAAACGCTTGCTCACCGGCAGTGTGTGGGATTTGTTGTGGCTACCGGCCTTGTTGCACGAGGCCGCGACGTTCCGTCGGGTGCTGGTGTTGGGGCTGGGTGGCGGCTCGCTGATTCCGCCGATCCGAAAATTGCTGGATCCGGATGTGTTGATGGCGGTAGAGCTGGATGGTGCGCACCTGCAGGTGGCCCGTGAGGTGTTCGGCATTGAGGCGTTCGGGGTGGATACCTGGCAGGGCGATGCACAGCAATGGCTGCGTGACTATCAGGGGGAACCGTTCGACTTGATCATCGAAGACCTGTTTGCGCCGAGTAATGAGCAGGTCAGCCGGGCGGTGCCCGCCGATGCGGATTGGCTGGGTTGCTTGCGCAATAACCTGTCGGACGCCGGCACCTTGGTTATGAATTTCGGTGATTGGCAGGAATACCGCGATAGCCCGGCCTCGGGCCGCCGCGCCATGAAAAGCTTCAGCAGCCGCTTTCGCTTATCCTGTAGCGACTGCCATAACGCGGTGATCGCCTTTACCCGTGAAGCGGCGCGCAGTATCCACCTGCGCCGGCGCATCGCCGCTACGCCAGCATTGAGCCATGCGAAAGCGGCGGCGCGGCTGGATTATCATATCCGCCAGCTGGACTGACCCAGGCTTGTGGTCAGTCCTCGTCCAGCATGGTCAGGGAATAAAGCCCGTCATTTTCTTCGCTGGTTAGCAGTTGTTTGCTGCGGGTTTGGTCGTCGTGCATACCGACAAACAACGCTCGGTAGGTGAGCACGGCTTGCACATAATCCCGGGTTTCGCGGAATGGGATAGACTCGATCCACACATCTGCCGGCACGCCGTCGTCGGCGTTTTCCAGCCAGCGGTTTACCCGGCTTGGGCCGGCGTTGTAAGCGGCCAGGGCCAACACCCGATTGCCGTTAAAGTCCTCCAGAAGCTCCGCCAGATAGTGGCTGCCGAGGGTGATGTTGGTGTGTTTGTCTTGCAGGGTTTTGCTGGTGGGCTTGCCCATGTTGGCGTCTTTGGCCACCTTGCGGGCGGTGGCCGGCATTAGCTGCATCAGGCCCATGGCGCCCACTGGTGAACGGGCCTGCGGGTTGAATGCACTTTCGCGTCGGGCCACGGCCATGGCCAGCCAGGGGTCCAGATCGTGGGGTTTGGCTTCTTCCTCGAACAAGGGCAAATACGCCGGCGGGAAGCGCCATGCCAGGGTATTCCAGGCCTTGGCCTGAATAGATGCCTGCACGGCCAGGTCGTACCATTTCTGCGTCAGCGCGTAATCCGCCAGGTCGGCCAATTGGTCCTTATTGCTGTGCCACATCAGCCACATCCATTCCTGATGGGCCAGGTAGGGTTCGTCCAGTTTGCGCAGCTGGCGGATGCGGGTGATGGCCGGGGGGGGCGTGAAAGTGCTGGATTGGACCCGTTGCTCTTCGGAGAAACGGTAGGGTTCGCCCAGCCGATCTGCGGCCAGAAATGCGAAGAAGTTACGCTGCTGGGCGGCTTTCTGGTACAGCTCGCGGGCCTGGTCTGGCTGGTCCGTATGTTCCAGGGCGCGGGCGCGCCAGTATAGCCAACGGGAATCTTCACGGTCTCCCTGGGGCAGACGCATGACCCACTCATCCAGTGCTTTCCAGTCCTGTTCTATCACGGTACGGCGGGCCCGCTGTTCTACCAGCTGGGTGTCCGGGTGCGTTGCCAGCCAGTCATCCAGCCACTGGCGATTGTCTTCCACACCACGAATGGTGGAGTACCAGGCAATACGTTTGCCGGCCCGCTCGCGTAATGCCGGGTCGGTGAGGCCCTGTTTTTTGCTTTGCGTGTCGAACCATTTTCGAGCGGCTTCGGTGTCTTTATAGGCCCAGCGGCGCAGGCCGGCGGAGAGCAGCGCCTGGCGTTGCGGGGCCGGTACATTGCGGGGCAGATCTGCGACCTTGTCCGGGTTGCGGTACAGGGTTTGCAGCCAGTCGCTGGCGGTGGCATAGGGGCTGTCTGACAGCATCTCGTCCAGATAGCGCATCAGCCCGGCGCTGTTGGCATCAAAGGCCAGCTGTTGGCGTTCCCAGATTTGCGCATCGCCGATGACGCCGGCGTCACGGGCGGCGTTGAACAGCGGGTCGCAGTTGTTGGGGCGGGACTGGCCGGTGGCCCAGAGCTCTTTGGCTGCCTGCAGGGCGGCTTTTTTAACGGCCTGGTCGCCGGTCTGCCATTGCGCCTGGTGGTAATAGCAGCGCAGCGCCACCCCGTTGGGGGCTTTGTCGGTGATGGCCAACAGCGCCTGCCATTTTTCTGCCTTGCCGTACGCAACGATAGCCAGTTGTCGGATATCGGTGGGTAACGGCGAGTCCGGGTATTGCTCGGCGTACTGGCTTACTTTATCTGCGCCAAGGTTGGGCAGGGCGGCGCGTAGCCGGTGGAAGTCCAGATAGGCTTGCAGGGGATGCTGATCCCCCAGGGCCTGTTGCTGCCGGGACAGGGTTTCCCAGTCATCGTTGCGTGCTGCGTCCAGTGCCTGGTGGAAGTTGTCGCTATCCATAGCGCCAACCGCCAACGAAGAAAACAGACAGCAGGCAAACAGTGCAGCGCGAGTTAATGGCGCAGTGCGACCCATTTGTGCCTCCACATCGTCGGAATAATCTGCTGATTCTAACGGCAGGCTTGCCTGGATGGCGTGGCGATTATGTAAAACTTGCGGCAGCTCATACTTATGGGTCAGGCCGAGCAGGAGGCGACCCGTGTCCGGGCAAGGTCGTTATGCACTATACTGCCGCCGCTGATTCTCAGAGCCGAGCCCATGGAAAATACGACACAACTCTTGCTGCGCCAATCCGATGCCCTCGCGGGCAGAAATGTGCTGGTGGTGGATGCCAACGATCCTGCCCTGAAAACCCTTGCGGTGGACGCCACCGTGCATGTGCATGCGGATGACTACACCATCGGCGCGCAGCAGTGGTCGCCTGCGCCCACCGTGCCGGAAGGGACCGACCTGCTGGTGCTGCCCTTACCCAAGTCGATCGACCGGTTACGGTTTTTGCTCAACTGGCTAGCTGGCGAAATTACCGCGCCCACCGAGCTGTGGTTGGTCGGGCCGGCGAAGGGCGGTATTCGCGGTGCGCTGAAGTATCTGGATGCCCATGTGGATGCGTCTGTGCTGGAAGACAGTGCCCGCCACTGCAAACTGTATAGCGGCTTGTTACAACCGGGCGAAAAGCAGTCCCTGAAAGCCTGGGGAACCGTGTTGGAGGTGGCCGATCAGGAAGCGATCAGCTACCCGGGTGTGTTCAGCCACGGCCGCCTGGATGAGGGCAGTGCGCTTCTGTTGGCGGCCATGGAGTCGCACACACTGGGTAAGCCGGGGAAAGTGATTGATATGGGCTGCGGTGCGGGTGTGATCAGCGTTTGGCTGGCCCGCCAGGGCTGGCAGGTGCAGGGCGTGGATGTGAGCGCCAGCGCCGTGGCGGCCAGCACCGAAAGCCTGGCTCGCAATGGACTGCAAGGTCGGATTATGGGCGGTGACCTGTTTTCCCCGATTCAGGGGCGTGTGGATATGGTGGTGACCAATCCACCGTTCCATGATCGTCGCCAGCGCACCACGGACATTACCCGCCGGTTGATTGCCGACGCGCCCAAGCACCTCAAGTCCGGCGGGGTGTTGTGGCTGGTCGCCAACCGTGAGCTGCCCTATGTGCAGTGGCTGGACGATGCCTTCAGCCATGTGCAGGTGGCCAGTGAAACCACCCGATTCCGTGTCTACCGGGCGGTGTTGTAATTAAACCTCACGCTGGCTGTTACAGCATCCGCTCCCGGGCCATCCAGGCGATGCAGTTTTCCAGCATGGTGGCCAGCGGCACCTGATCATTAAAACCCAGCTGTTCCACGGCCTTGCTGCCGTCGGCATGCACGCGGCTGGTGATCAGGGCGACTTTTTCCGGAGTCAGGCTGGGTTCTTCACCGGTGAACAGGCTACCGATGGGGTAAAGCTGGCCAGCCAGTTTCAGTACGGCGGGGGGCACGGTACGTTGTGGTGCCTTGCGGCCAAGTTGGCCGGCAATGGTCTGGACCAGGGTCAGGAAACTGGCTTCCACGCCGGCCAGAATATAACGCTCACCGCAGACACCATGCTCCAAAGCCGCAATGTGGGCCCGGGCCACTTCTTCCACCGCACAGAAATTCCCGCCCCCTGGCGGTACGCCGGGGAGCTTGCCGTCGTTGATCATGCGGATCATCTGTGACCAGTTGTGGGTGTCGCCGGCGCCAATAATGCCGCAGGGATTCATGATCACCGCGTCCAGCCCCTGGCGAATACCGTTTTCCACTTCCTGCTCGGCAAGAAACTTGGTGCGGTTGTAACCAATCCAGTCACTGGCGGCATTGGAGGGCGTCAGTTCGTTGATCGGGTTTTCCTGAATACCCCAGGCGGAGATGGATGAGGTATGGATAAAGCGGCCGGCCACGTTTTTCAGGGCGGCACTGACCATGGCTTGGGTGCCAAGCACGTTGTCACGGTATTGCTGGGCATTGCCCCGGCGCCAGAGGCTGGTATTGCCCGCCACATGGAAAACGGCATCGGGCGCTGCAGGCATGACCAATGCCAGCTCGGTGGCATTATCCAGGGGCGCCTGCACCACCGACACGCCTTCTTTGGCGTGCAGAGCACTGGCATCACTGTTGGGCCGCACCAGCGCAACCACCTCCCACTGTTTGTCGAGCAGCTGGTCGATGATATGCCCGCCGAGAAACCCTCGGCCCCCACTGATAAATGCCACTGGCATGGTGTGTATCCTTCTTTTATTGGTGCTTGTATCTTCTTCTATACGCACCGAAATGGATGCTGGCAACTGCTTTGTCTGCGCGGTGACTCGCTTTTCAAAACAGCGACTTGTCGAAACCTTGAAGATTTTGCTTCAACACTGGCCAAGTCCACGGCTTTTGACTATATTGCCGGTTCAAACAGGCGGGTGTAGTTCAATGGTAGAACGGCAGCTTCCCAAGCTGCATACGAGAGTTCGATTCTCTTCACCCGCTCCAGACATAAAAAAACCGCCTTTTGGCGGTTTTTTTATGTCTGGGCCAGATGCAAAACGCTTGATGCCAGAGGCAATGAATCGAAAGTCACATCACTGCTGCCCCTGTTGACGGGTTCCCAGCGTCCCTGACCTTTATGCCCACAGGGTCGCTCCAACAAAATGGCGATGGGGTTTGGGCTTTAGGTTTTAAGCATCCAGCGTCGTGTTCTGAGCGTCTTGCGTTCAATCTCAAGCCCCTGACTACCCCATCACACAGAACAGGAAAGGTGCCGGCCGTCGAGCCGGAAAAGCGCGCGGATTTCATACTCGCTGCCCAGCGTGCTGGCGGCGTCGCTGGCGTGCATGATGTAGGGGTAGCAGTGGGCCCAGGCGCAGGGTTTGACCAGCTGCTGATGCGAGCCATCCCGGCGGTGTTTGCTGGTGGCGATAAAGGCATTTTGCTCCAGGTTGAACAGAACATAGCCCTGAAATTCGGCCCGGGCGGGCAGCCCCATTTCTTCCAGAAAATCGGACATCCAGCGGTGATGGCTATCGGTGTTCATAGTGGCCCTCATGCTTACTCCGTGCAGGCTCGCAGGCGCTACGTGCCGCACATAACGTGTATGGCCTTAAGTTACGTCAGGCGTTGCAGAGGGTGGACAGGTGTTGCTTGTACTTTTGTCGCTTTCTTGTGATTGAGGTTCAACGGGAAGATGGCTGCCTGCGACAGAGGGCTCTGTATGGGTGAAAGCTGTACATAAGAACAGTGTTTTGTCATGCTTGTCTGACTGTCGATTTCCGGTGTGCCGTCATGTCTTCCCTGCCTTTTTTCAGTGAACGTATTCCTGCGGGGTTTCCGTCTCCGGCTCAGGGGTACCTGGATGAGCACCTGGACCTGAACCAGTTGTGTATCCGCCGGCCGGCGTCCACGTTTCTGCTGCGGGTGGAGGGGGATTCCATGGTGGAGGCCGGTATTTTTTCCGGCGATATCCTGATTGTAGATCGCTCGTTGGAAGCCGTTGCCGGCGATGTGGTGGTCGCTTCGCTGCAGGGCGAGTTCACCGTGAAAGAGTTGCAGCTGTTACCGACACCCATGCTCAAGCCCCGCAATGCGGCTTATGCACCGATACCGATCGGTGACGATGGCGTGGACCTTTTCGGGGTGGTGACCTTTTGCCTGCACGCCTTGCGGGGTGGCGATCGGGCATCGCCGGGATCGGTCGCCTCCGGGGGAGCGTAACGCGGTGTTTGCGCTGGTTGATTGCAACAGTTTCTATGCTGCCTGCGAGCGCTTGTTCCGTCCGGATTTGCAGGGGCGGCCTGTGGTGGTGCTTTCCAATAATGACGGCTGCATCGTGGCCGGGTCTGCGCAGGCCAAGGTGCTGGGGGTGAAAACCGGTATGCCGGTACACCAGGCCCGTGACCTGATTGCCCGCCATAACATTGAGGTTTTCTCATCAAACTATGCTCTGTACGGGGATATTTCCCAGCGGGTAATGGCGACCCTGGAAACCCTGGTGCCCCAGGTCGAGGTGTATTCCATCGATGAGGCGTTTCTGGACCTGTCGTTGATGGGGGAGGCGGAGCTGTTGCCACTGGCGCAGCAGATTCAGGCGCGGATTGCTCGCTGGGTGGGTGTGCCGGTGTGCGTGGGGGTGGCGCCCACCAAGGTGTTGGCCAAGCTTGCCAACCACGCAGCCAAGCGTTACCCCGCCACGCAGGGCGCCGTGGTACTGACTGACCCGCTGCGCCGGGAAAAGCTGCTGGCGCTGACGCCGGCGTCCAAGGTGTGGGGGGTGGGGCGCCGGTTGGCGAGGCGTCTTGAGGCCCTGGGTATTGAGACGGCGCTGGATCTGGCCCGGGCCGATGCCGGCATGATTCGCCGGCGCTTTTCTGTGGTGCAGGAGCGGTTGGTGCGGGAGCTGAACGGAGAGCACTGCCTGTCTCTGGAAACGCAGCCTTCGCCGCGCCAGCAAGTGATCCATTCGCGTTCTTTTGGTGAGCCCGTCGCGGCGTTGCCTCCGTTGCGCCAAGCGTTGAGTGATTTTGTGTCGAGGGCAATGGAATCCCTGCGCAAGGAATCGTTATACGCAGGCCGGGTGACGGTGTATTTGCGCACGGCCCCAATGGGCAAGCCACAGCAGCTGTTTCCCGATACGCTCGGTGCGCCACTGGCGCCAGCCACGTCAGACACCCGGGTGGTAGTAAGTCAGGCGCAGCTATTGCTGGCTCAGTTATGGAAACCGGGGTATCGCTACGGGAAAGCCGGGGTGGTTCTCACGGATTTGCGCGGGCGTGATCAGATCCAGGATGGATTATTTACGCCACAGGGAGAGTCCGATGATCGGGGCCGCGCTTTGATGGCAGTAATGGATGCGATTAACCAGAGCGGTGCCGGCAAGGTCTGGCTGGCGGGTAGAGGGATGCCCAGCGACCCACACAGTGCCTGGGCCATGCGCAGGGCGCACCTGTCTCCGGCGTACACCAGTCGCTGGTCTGATTTGCCGGTGGTGCGCTAGGCGTCTTGGTCTCTGTGTGTCAGGGGAGAGGTCAATTCCTGCAAACACTGCAAGAGCGTATCGCGGCGAATCGGTTTGTTGAGAATCCTGTCGATGCCGGCGTCGTGGATGCGGGTGATCTGGCTGCCCAGTGCATGGGCCGTCAGGGCGATGATCGGACAGGGCGCTTTCTGTGTGTCTTGCTCAAACTGGCGAATGGCCTGGGTGGCCGCGAGGCCATCCAGTTCCGGCATTTCCACATCCATGAGAATCAGGTCCGGCGGCGTCGGGTGCTGGCAGTAGGCCTGCACCGCTTCGTTGCCATTTTCACAGATGAGTGGGGTGATCCCCAGAGAGCCAAGCAGGGCCCGTAGTACATCCCGGTTAACACTGTTGTCTTCTGCCACCAGTACCTGCAGTTGATCAAAGGTGTGCGGTTGGCCCGGTTTCGATGCAGCTGTTTCATGGCCGGTGTCTTGCGCCAGGGCCAGGAACAGGGCGCTCCGGGTGACGGGCTTGCGCAGCACCGGCACCGTATCGCTCTCTTCGTGCAGATCCCCGATCAACAGTACCCGGGCCTGGGAGTTCGGGGGGATGGCGCTGAGCCCGGCGGCGCCGAGCAGGGTTTCGTCAATCAGCACATGGCTGAAGGGGCCGGGCAGGGAAAGCCGGTCGATGGCGTCGCCTTGCAAGGTGGTGGCGCCGGCGTGCTCCAGCATACGGCTGAGTGTTTGCCGCAGGGGAAGGTCGTGGCTGAGTATCAGAATGTTGGCCTGGGGAAGCTGCGGCAGTGGCGGTTGCTTGTCCTGGGGTTGCAGGGGCAACTCGAGCGAGAAGCGTGCGCCCTGGCCCAGTGTGCTGGAGACGCTCAGGGTGCCGTCCATCAGCGAACATAACGAGCGGCAGACGCTTAGCCCCAGGCCGGTGCCACCAAAGCGGCGGGCGGTGCTCTGGTCGGCCTGGGCGAAGGCCTGGAAGATCACCTCTTGATGGCTATCGGAAATGCCGATGCCGCTGTCTTCAATGTCAATGTGTACGCCCAGCCCGGTGCCTGTCAGCGACTTGTCGCGGGCCCGGATAATGACATGGCCTTGCTCGGTGAATTTCAGGGCGTTGTTGATCAGGTTCATCAGGATTTGCCGTAGCCGCACTTCATCGCCGATCACGGCCTGCATGCGATCCAGTTGCAGTTCACAGGCTAGTGTCAGGTGCTTCTTGTGGGCGAGCCCGGCGTAGGCGCTCATGGTGTCTTCAATGAGCGTTGTCAGGTCGAAGGGTTGGTGATCGAGGCGCAGTTCGCCGGCTTCAATTTTCGAAAAATCGAGAATGTCGTTAATGATCGCCAGCAGGTTCTCACTGGATTGCTGCATGAGCCTGAGGTAATGCGCCTGTTGATTGTTCAGGGGGCTGCTCTGCATCAGGTCGATAATGCCGATGATGCCGTTGAGCGGGGTGCGGATTTCGTGGCTCATGGTGGCCATGAAAGTGCTTTTTGCGTCGTTGGCGCTTTCTGCGCGGATGCGGCGTTCTTCGTTATCCAGGCGCAGTTGGCGTTCCTGTAACAGGGCGCGGTCGATGTTGCGGCGGGCTTCAATATCTTCCAGTAAGCGTTCTCGCATGGTGTTGAGTGCCACAGCGATATTGTCCAGCTCATCGTGGGGAGCATCGTTGGCGGGCTGGGGTAACGGTTGGCGCAAGGAAGAGAGGGAAAGGTGTCGGGTGTCGTCTGCCAGCTGGCTAAGGCGCCGCGTAAAGAGCAGGCGCATAAGTAAAATAATGAGTATGGCGCTGGCCAGTGCCTGCAGGGCCAGAAACACGATCAGAAAGACTGTCTGTTTGCCCACGTATTGATAAATGGTGCTGTGGGAAATACCCAGTTCCAGCTGGCCCAGTGTTTCTCGGGTGCCGTCATTACGCAGGTAGATCAGCGGCAGTTCGCGGATGAGAAGGGATTTGGGTAGCTTGGCCATGCTGCTGCCCACGGATTTTGCGTGGCCATTCCAGTCGGTCCATTTGACGCTGGCAAAGGCCACGTCGGGGAGATGCAACAGGGCGGTAACCTGCACCCGCAATTGTTCTTCGTCGAAATTCCACAGGGAGCGGGACAGGCCGGGCAAGGCAGTGAGTTCCACCTGTTCCAGGCTTTGCTCCATGCGCTCCATGCCCTGATGGTATTCGCGCACCATGAAAACGACGATGCTGATCAGCATCACCAGGGTACTGACCAGCAGCACCGCGCCGGCCACTTTGAAGGCCAGCGGGTTCTGTCGGTAATAATGGCGTACACGGTGCGGCAAGCACGGTCTCCTGGAGTGGTTGCCGTGCCGGGGTGCGGTTTACTGGTTGGCCACCGCTGTCATGTTTACCCGATCCAGCATGCGTTCTTCGATACGGTCCAGGCGTGCGCGGCAGTCGCGGAAGGTGCGGCTGATGCAGGTGGTGTTGGCCACCATGTCCAGTTTGGGCCAGGTGGCCTGTTCGCCTTTACGGATATAGTTTCGCACATCTTGCAGTGTGGGGTTATTCAGAACACGCAGGGCGTTGAGCGGCTGGCGGGGCGGGATCATGTTGATGTCGCCGATATACTTCTGCGTCACCATGCTTTTCGCCTTGTCGATGATCAGCCCCATGTCGTTGGAGGCCACCCGACGTTGTACCAGTTGCAGGCCATAGCGCAGGTTCATGGACACGTTGCGCAGGGCCCAGTCGCCCAGGGTGCTCAGGGAACTGTCGGTGTTTTCGTTGCGGGACAGAAATGGCACCACGTGGGGGTTGGTCTGGCTGACGATGGAGTGGTTGACGCCATAGAGGCGGGCCAGCCGGCGGATGGGCAGGTCGTCGACGATGGAGCCATCCACGAACTTGCGGCCAGGAATGTAGGGAACCCGCTCACCGTCGATGTTTTTGGCCCACAGGGAGACCGGCGGGTAAATGCCGGGAATTGCACAGGATGCCAGCGATGCCTTGCGGATCAACACGTTGGGCGAGGTGCGCCAGTTCAGCAGGCGGGCGTGCTGGTTCCGGTCGTAGGGGCTCACGGTGATATTGATTTCGCGGCCGGTGTGCCGATAGGCCTCTTCGAAGGTCATGTCGGTGATATTTTCTTCCAGGCAGGCTTCCAAGTGATCACCATCAAGTACCGGCGTGCCGCGCACCAGGCCTTTCCAACCCAGCACCTTGAAGGCTTCCAGGTAGATGTTTTCCGGCTCCAGTTTTACCTTCAACTCTTCGTCGTTGTGAGTGCCCACCACCGAGCCAATAATGCTGCCGGCACTGGATCCGGAAATCACTGAGGGCAGCAGGTTTTGTTCCCACAGGCAGCGGGCCACACCGATGTGGAACAAGCCAAGAGCCGCGCCGCCGGATAGCATCAGACAGCTTTGCCCGAAGGCGTTGCCGGTGGTTTCAAAGAAATCGAGCTTCTCCTTCAGGCCGAATTCCTTGAAGTTGCTGTCGCACAGGTAGTTCAGCGCGGTGGAGACTTCGCTCAGATAGTTTTCGATCAGGCGCTTGGTGCCCACGCGGCTGTGCTGGTAAAGGCGCGGGTTGGAAATATTGCCCAGATTGCCGTGCAGGCCTTCGTGTAAATGGAAGACCAGCTTGTTGACGTCATTGCGCTCGCGGGCCTGACGAATCTGCCAGAGGCGGTTACGAATCAGCTCGTAATCGTAATAGGGCGAACGGTCGACTTCCTTCCAGTCATCCGCGCCGGAAAGGCGGTCGTGTTCCTGGCTGGCTTCGTACCATTCGTCATAGCTCGTCGCGTTATCGATGGCGCGTTCAAGCTGTTTGAGGGTGCCTTTCATGGAGGCTCTCCACCATTCATTGTTGTCATTGAGTGATGTCAGTATAGACACGGCGAGAGGCAAGATTTAAGAGCTTGTAGGACAAAACGCACTGCAAGACAGATAAAAGTGCCTTTATTTATGAGCGTATTTGCGCATCGTGAGGCATGGCCCGGTATTGGCCCGGGGTCATGGCCGTATGGCGTTTGAAACTACGCTGGAAGGAGCGGATATCGGAATATCCCAAGGCGGCGGCAATGTCTGCCTGGGCAAGGCTGGTGGTGGTAAGCAGGTGGCGCGCCTGTTTCAGGCGCACGTCATCGAGCAACTTTTGCCAGCTCTGGTCTTCGTCGGCCAGCCGACGATGCAGGGTGCGCACGTTCATGCCGAGCCGCTCGGCAACGGTTTCTTTGCGGGGCAGAGAATGGCCAATGGCATCCTGAATGCATTGTTTGACCCGCTGGCTGAGATTGGTGTCCACGCCCAGCTGGTTCAGCTGCTGGATAGCGTGGGCTTCCAGAGTGGAGAGCAGCAACGGATCGGGTTGGCGTATGGGCTGCTGCAATAATTGCGGCGCGCCTACCAGGGCGGAGCAGGGTTGTTCGAACAATACATCGCAGAGAAACACGCGCCGGTACTCCTCTACCTGTTCAGGTGGAGGGGTGGGGTGTTCCAGCCAGACCTGATCCGGTGCAAGCAGGTCGTTACCGGTGAGCCAGCGGGAGTAGCGCACCCAGGAGCCAAGCACGTTATCGATCAGGTGCTGGCGAGCCGGTTGCTGGCGATACAGGCAATCCCAGCGGATGGCGACCTGGTGGGTATCGACAGTGGTGTCTGTGGTGCCCATGTCGCCCACCAGCTTTTCGTACAGGCTGACTTTCGACAGGGCTTCCTGCAGGGTGCTGGCACTCATGGCGATATAGCCGATCACATTGTAGGAACCGGGCTGTACAAACTCGGAGGTGTGCAACCCGAACAGGGGGTCGGCGGACTGTTTGATCAGGGCGTGCAGGAGCGTCTGAAAATCCTGCCCATGGATGCGGGTATCCGGCTTCTGGATATGTGTTGGGTCCAGATTGGCATGTTGCAGTGCCAGGGCGGTATCCAGCCCACGGGCTTGCCCGTGAGCCAGATACTGCTGAAGTGCGGCGCTACAAATCTGGCCCAGTGCGTCCATGGGGATGCTCGATCAGTTCAGTTCAAAGGTGATTTGTACCTGGGCGGAGATTTCGGTTTCGCCAGCCCGGTAGCTGTCTGCCGCACCGCTTTCCTTGCTGCGTGCCATCATCATTACCGGTTGAGGATGGTGAATACCCTGAGCGGTGATCTGGAACTGTCTCTTATACACATCTCCGAGCCCACGAGACTCCTGAGCATCTC
>OJHM01000130.1_pt1 | contig 28413 bp, 30 predicted proteins | sample 1595241 | NCBI WGS metagenome assembly OJHM01 (sample SAMN05416781, study PRJEB24817) | seawater metagenome | isolation source: Sea water | place: Canada:Atlantic | collected 2013-11
ACGGGTAGCGGGTGTGCCGATTCCCCTTTCCTTCGACAAGGAAGGCGAAATGACACTGCCGCCGATGCCATAGCGCTTGCCGCCCCAAGGAACACAGCCCGGGCATGGTCCGGCGGGCTGTCAGTGTTGTTCTCTCAGCTGATGCCGAAAGCGGCCGGGGCTCTGCCCGGTCCAGCGCCGGAAGGCGTGATTGAAATTGGCGATTTCGGAAAAGCCCAACCGTTCGCTGATTTCGGCCAGGCTGAGAATGCCCAGTAATAACCACTGTTCCGCCAGCATCCGCCGCACTTCATCCAGCAGGGCCCGGTAGCTGGTTCCTTCCGCCGCCAGCTGCCTGCGCAATGTCCGGCTGGTGATGGTCAGTTCTTCCGCCATGGCCTCCATATCCGGGAACCGCCCCGGCTGCTGCAACAACCGTCGGCGGACCCGCACCGCCACACTGCCCTTGCGGTAACGTTGCACCAATAACTGGTGGCACTGTTCCTCGCACAAACGGGCCGTCACCGGGTTGGCCTGGGGCAGCGGCATATCCAGCAGGCCCAGCGCGAACCGTGCCTGGCTGCGGGGGCGATCAAATACTGGCGTCAGTCCGAAAACCGCCTCGAACGGGGCAGTCGAGCGCGGCGGCAACCGCACTTCCAGTGAAGACAGCGGAATGCGCCCGGCAAACAGCTCCTCCTGGATCATCATCACCGCACTGGCGTCCCGGGCCAGCAGATACTCACGCACCTCTTCGGGCACACGGCTATCATCCAGGATCAAGATGGCGTCACCGCCCTGCTCCTGCAGGGAAATATCCAGAAACGCGAAGGTCAGATCCAGGTAACGCAACCCCAGCTCAACCGCCTGACGAAAGGTGGGACTGCTCAGCAGCGCAAACCCCCAGACTCCATAGCTGCTCAGGTGGTAGCGCTGCCCCATGGCCAGGCCCAGCTCTGCTTCGTTGCCCAGCCCCCGGCACAGGTTGCGCACCACGGTGAGCTCCTGCTCCGCATCAATGGTGCAGTCAGCCTGGCCCAGCATGTCCGGATCAATGCCGGAACCCTGCAGACACGCCGCGACCGGCAGCCCCCGCTCTTCGGCAAAGGCCACCTGCATTCGCACGCTGGTAATGGCTCGCTGTACTGTCACTGGCGATGTCCGAATTCCACAATTTTCTGTCCCAGAATGCCATAAACAAGGCGTTTATGTATCGCTAGAGTGGAACCTAACGTTATTAACCGGATTGTTTCCCATGCAAGCAACGCACAACGTAGTCATTATTGGCGCCGGCTTCGGCGGACTGGGCATGGCCATTCGCCTGAAAGCCCAGGGGCAGGACGACCTGCTGCTGATCGAAAAAGGACACGATGTGGGCGGCTGCTGGCGCGATAACACCTACCCCGGTGCCGCCTGCGACGTGCCCTCACACCTGTATTCATTTTCCTTTGAACGGCATTACCCGTGGAGTCGCCGCTTCGCGCCGCAGAAAGAAATCTTTGCCTACCAGCAATACTGCGCACGCAAGTACGACCTGTATCGCCACATTCGTTTCAACACTGAAGTGGCGGAAGCCCGCTTTCTGGATGACGCCGGCCTGTGGGAAATCACCCTGACCAACGGCGAGGTGATCACCTGTCGCGCCCTGATCACCGCCACCGGCCAACTCAACCAACCGGCCTACCCGCCGCTTGCCGGCATTGAGGACTTTCAGGGGCCACACTTTCACAGCGCCCGCTGGAATCATGATGAAGACCTCACCGGCAAAACCGTGGCCGTGGTGGGCACCGGTGCCAGCGCCATTCAGTTTGTGCCGGAGGTGGCCAAAGTGGCCGGCAAGGTCAAACTGTTCCAGCGCTCCGCCGCCCATGTGATTGCCAAACCGGATCGTGCCTACAAGAAAGCCGAACACTGGGTATTAAAGAAACTGCCACTGACCCAGACGCTGGATCGCATGCGCATCTATGCGGCCAATGAATCCCGGGTACTGGGCTTTACCTCCTTCCAGAAAGCCATGGCGGTTTACGAGTGGCTATTCGCCCGGCACCTGAAAAAGCAGATTAGCGATCCCGCTCTGCGTGAGAAGCTGACCCCGGACTACCCCATGGGCTGCAAACGCATCCTGATGTCCAACGATTACTATCCGGCACTGGCCCAGGCCAATACCGAAGTAATCAACTACGGCATCGATGCGGTAGACAAACAAGGGCTCACCGACAGCAGCGGCACCCACCATGACGTGGATGTCATCATCTATGGTACCGGCTTCAAGGCCACCGACTTCCTGACCCCGATGACCATCACCGGCCGCGATGGCGTGGACCTGAATACCGCCTGGCAGGACGGCGCAGAAGCGTATCTGGGCATCACCGTGCGCGGCTTCCCCAACCTGTTCATGCTGTATGGCCCCAACACCAACCTGGGCCATAACTCGATTATCTACATGCTGGAAAGCCAGATTCATTACGTGCAGCAATGCCTGGCTGAAATGGACGAGCAAAACCTGCATTCTCTGGAAGTACGCGAAAGCGTGCAGGCGCGTTTCAACGATAACGTGCAGCGTAAAATCAGCGACACCGTGTGGGACAAGGGTTGCCACAGCTGGTACAAGACCGAAAGTGGCAAGAACACCAACAACTGGCCCGGGTTCACCTTTGACTACCGCCGCCAGACCCAGCACCTGGAACTCAGCGACTACGAGTACAAAGCCCTATGAGTCTGTTTGTTGATCGCATCAGCCGCAGCCAGTCCACCGTTCAGCAGTTGCTGGCTGGCGCCCTGCGCCAGTCCCTGGCCCTGCTGTTCAAACCCGTCGCCAACCCCCGTTTCAGCTTTGCCGCGCAACGGCGCTGGCTGGACATCATGGCCTACAGCACTCTCAAGGCCGGCAGCATCGGCAGCCATGACAAAGCCATTGCCAATGTGCCCTGCCGCCACTACCAGCCACTGCATGCGCAAAGCACCGTGCTCTACCTGCATGGCGGCGGCTACGTGGCCGGCAGCCCGGACAGCCACAAGGCAATCACCTCGCACCTGGCCAAGTTTGCCAATGCCCACGTGGTGGTGCCGGATTACCGGCTCGCCCCGGAGCACCCCTGCCCTGCGGCCATCGAAGATGCGGTGGCGGTTTATCAGGCCCTGCTGGACGACGGCGTCAGCCCCGCATCGCTGACATTAATGGGAGACTCCGCCGGAGGCGGTCTGGCCCTGGCCACACTGCAAGCCCTTAAAGCCGCCGGCACGCCGCTGCCCAGTGCGACCATCCTGTTTTCCCCCTGGGTCGACCTGACACTGGGGCAGCTCTTCGACACCGACCGGGACATCATGCTCAGCCATGCCTGGCTGGACAGCGCAGCCAGTGCCTACGCCGGTGATGACACCCGCAACGCACAATGCTCTCCCCTGTTCGGCGATTTAACGGGCTTGCCTCCGATTCTGATCCAGGCCGGCGGCGATGAAATTCTGCTCAATGACAGCCATCGCCTGTGCACCGCACTGAACGAAGCCGGCACCCCGACACGGCTACAGATTCACCCCCAGCGCTGGCACGACTTCCAATTGCATGCCGGGGTACTGGCGGATTCGGATCAGGCCCTGATGACCTGTGCCCGCTTTATCCACCAACACGCGGTCCCTCAACACGAGAAAGGTGGCAACCCATGAAACGCATTCTGATTACCGGCGCCGCCAGCGGCATCGGGCTGGCCACTGCCACGCTGTTTCATAACAAAGGCTGGCAGGTGGGCCTCACCGACATCAATGAAACCGCCCTCGCCAGGCTGGCAAAAACGCTGGGTGGCAGTTGGTATCAACGGCTGGACGTCACCGATGCAGAGGCCTGCCAGCAGGCCTGCGAGGCCTTTGCCCAGGGCATTGGCTTTGACGTGCTGTTCAACTGCGCCGGCATCCTGCGCATGGGGCACTTCGAAGACATCAGCGCCGCCCAGCACAAGCAGATCATCGATATCAATGTCACCGGGTTGATCAACATGACCCTGGCGGCACAATCGCATCTGCAACTGAGCACCGAGCCCGCCGTCATCAACATGAGCTCAGCGTCTGCGCTCTACGGGGTGCCGCACCTGGCCTCTTATTCCGCCAGCAAGTTTGCCGTGCGCGCGCTCACCGAAGCACTCAATATCGAGTGGGCCCGCCAGGGCATTCGAGTAGTGGATATCATGCCGCCGTTTGTGAAAACGCCGATGCTGGATGACGCCGAATTCCGCGCCCCGGTGGTGGACCGTTTGGGAGTCAATCTGACCGCCGACGACATTGCAGCCAAAGCCTGGCAGGCCGCCAATGAAAACGTCGCGGTGCATAATCCGGTCGGCGGGGTGTTCAAATTCATCAAGTTGATGGACAAGGTACTGCCCAGCGCCTCCACCAGGATGGCCATGACATTTCTCAGCCGGGAATAGCCCGCGTCAGGGTTTCTCCGGCGGCCGGGGAAAACGGATTTTGACCTTACGGCGGCCCCATTCACGGGCCGCCTGCACATCCTCCCCCAGATAGATATCAATCTTGCGTTCCCAGCGCCGGTGCATCTTGTCCTTCACCACCCAGACACCCGGCAAGCCCTCCACGGTAACCTCGGCATTGTGGGTCAGCCCCAGCCGGATCAGGTCGCGGGACACTGCGATGGCCTGCATTCCCGGCACCAGACGATCGCCCCAGGCGGCGAGCGCATGGTCGCTGCCCGCCCCCTGCCCGTGCAGTGAGTTATAGGCCGAAGCCGTCACCGTCAGCTCCATCATCGGCACCGCCGGGGCTTTTTCCGCCTCACAACGGGACACCAGCCCGGTCGTCCCCACCAGCACCAGGGAAAAAACCGCCGCATTCACTCGCCGTTGCAACGACACTGCTACGCTCATGACATGACTCTCCGTACGTTGCGCTTTTCTCTTATTCTTTTTACCGGGGTGCTGATGGCCGCATGCAGCCTTTTTTCCGGCAAACAATCAGACACCACCAGTATACCTGAGCCTCTCACCCAGACTGTGCGGGAGTGGGCGCCTGATGACACCCCACGGGGCGTCATCCTGGGCTTGCACAGTTTCGGGGATTTCGGCGCCGCGTTTGAACAGCTGGGCCCCTGGTTCGCCGAGGCCGGCTATGTGTTTGTGGCCTACGATCAGGCCGGCTTTGGCGACCGGCTGGAGCAAGGCCGCTGGGCCGGTGAGAAGCAACTGGTCGATGAGGCGGTGACGCAGATCCGGCGCCTGCACCAGACCCATGCCGCGCCCCTGTTTGTGCTCGGCGAAAGCCTGGGTGGCGCCGTGGCCATACTGGCCGCCCAGCAGGAACCGGACAAGGTCGCCGGGTTGATGCTGGCCGGGCCGGCGGTGCGCGAAGGGATTCGCTTTCGTTATGGCTGGAACGCCGCCATCGCCACCGCCGCCACCCTGGCCCCCGACTACCGCCTCACCGTTGAACGCAACGCCGATGATCCCACCCTCGCCCCAACCAGCGCTCAACGCCTGGCCGAGGATCCGCGCGTCATGCGTAAGGTTCGGATGGACGCCTACTGGGGGCTGATCAAGCTGGCGGACAGCGCCAGCGATTCGGCCAACAACCTGAACGCCCCCACCTTGCTGCTGTACGGAGGCGATGACCATTCCGTGCCCGCAGCGGGCATTCGCCACCTGCGGGCACATTTATCCGCCAACGACCGGGGGGAATACCGTTTCTATCCGAATGCGCCGCACCTGTTGCTGCAAAGCCGGCAGTGGCAGCAGGTCAGCCAGGACATTTCCCAGTGGCTTGCCATGACCCAACTGCCACAGAAAAACGCAGAAAATGGCCCCACCGGCCCCACTCCCACCTGTGAGGCCTGTTAAGCTGACGACACACAAACAGGGAAGCGGGGCAAGGACCATCATGAGCAAACGCGTACTGATCACCGGCGGCAATTCCGGCATTGGTTTCTGCACGGCAGAGCAACTGGCCGGCCGCGGCGCGGAGGTTATCCTCGCCTGCCGCGACCAGACCAAGGGGCAGGCCGCCGTCGCCAAAATCAAGAACGCCCACCCACAGGCAAAAGTGCGCCTGTTTGCCCTGGATCTGGCAGACCTTGAACAGGTACGCGATTGCGCCGCTGAGCTCTATCAGGAACTGGGCCACATTGATGTGTTGATCAACAATGCCGGCGTGGTGCCCACCCAGCAGGAGTTCACCAAAGACGGTTACGAAATGCAGTTCGGGGTAAATTACCTGGCCCCGGTGCTGTTCACGCACCTGATGTTGCCACTGCTACAGAAAGGCACCCAGCCCCGGATTCTGCACCTGGCTTCGGTGGCTCACTGGCTTGGCCGTATCAACAAGAAGACCTGGAAAGGTCGCAAGCCCTACCTGGTCATGGACGCCTACGGTCAGTCCAAGCTCGCCAATATTCTGTTCAGCAACGTACTGGCCGACCGCCTGAAAGACACCGGCATCACCAGTAATGCCCTGCATCCCGGCGGCGTGGACACGCCGATTTTCCGTCATGTGCCCAATGCCGTCATGGCACTGATTCGCCCCACGCTCACCACCCCGGAAAAAGCCGCATCGCTTCCCGTGAGCCTGGCACTGGACGAACAGTATGCGCAGATCAGCGGAGAGTATTTCGCCAACCACAAACCGGCCCTGCGCTCCCCCCGGGCCCGCAACAGCAACCTGGCCGATGAGCTGTATTACGACACCATGGCTGAATTGAATATGCCGGCATTGTGAGCAAAAAAAGTTCTTCACGGGTCAGCGAGAATGTCAGCTTTCCCGTCGTTTTCCTGGCTTATCGCGTATAACTCACACTTTTCAGGCCGCTCGACGCCGAATGCCTGACGCAAAACACCCACTCTGAGAGGCAGTCGCTATTCCGGCATCTCTTTTGAGAAATACTCCAGCGACAATCAGGTAACACCTGTTGACGAAAAGAGTAGAGGAATCAAGGCTTCAGGGGTTTGACTGAAAGCGTCAGCCGTCGGGCATCCGGCGTCCAGCGGTTGCCAAGGCAGGATCACGGAAAAAGTCCCGACATCCGCTCAATCACTCCATTGCGCGATCAAACCCCAAAACGGCAACCGACACCCCGTCACTCCAGTGCCGCCTCCCTGACCGCCGCTTGTAGCTCGGGATAGAACGCCAGGAACCCGGCCTCCAGTGTCTGATAGCGCGGCTCAATTTCCTGGATGATGCCGGCAAAGTCATTGGCAAAGCGGATACGCCCGGCGATCACATCCAGCGCCTGCCCAACCCGCTCCAACTCCCCGTATTGGTTCAGCAGATCATGCTCAATCAGACGCTCCACCCGCTCACGCATGGGGAGATGCATCAACGGCAGGCCCGCTTGCAGATGTTGGTAATGGCGGATAATGGCTGCGTCCCGGTCATTTCCATAGAAGGTGGCCCAGTGCTGCCACAAAAAATGATCGAACAACACGTCCAGCGCCACTCCGGCAAAACGACGCCGGCGGGCCGAAAACCCACGGCGTTGCGCCATGACCCAGGGGTGGTGGTCGGTGAACCGGTCCACCAGGCGATGATTATCCAGCCCCCGGCGCAGTGGCTCACTCAGCTCGCTGACCACCGCACCGCGCATAAAATCCCCCAGTACATTACCTACCTTGGAAGGCACCGACGGTTGCGCCAGGGTCAAATGGGCCAGGTAATTCACGATGCACCACGGTCCAGTCGGTAACGCAGGTTCTGACGTACGGCCGGCCATTCCTGCTCAAGAATGGAAAACACCACCGTGTCGCGGTACACCCCGTCGGCTGAACGCGTGTGGTGGCGCAGCACGCCATCCTGTTTGGCGCCCAGGCGGGCAATGGCCGTGCGTGAGGCGTGGTTATGCCAGTGGGTTCGCAACTCCACCGCAACGGCATTCAACGTTTCGAAGGCATGGCCCAGCAATAGCAGCTTGCACTCGCTATTCACCGCGCTGCGCTGAAAACGGCGGGCATACCAGGTGTGGCCGAGCTCCAGGCGCCCATTATTCTCGTCGACACGAAAAAAGCGGGTGCTGCCGATCACCTTGCCGCTGGCACGGTGGCGCACCGCGAAGGGCATATCGCCCTGTGCCCGCCCTTGCAAAGCCGTATCGATATAATCCGCCACCGTTGCCGGGGCCGGCACCGTGGTATACCAGAGTCGCCACAACTCGCCATCAGCCGTAGCCTCGGCCAGATCCTCCGCATGGTTCACACACAAAGGCTCCAGCACCACATGCTCGCCTTCCAGTGTGACCGGTTTTATCCATCGCTCCATTTGTCACCCCTGTACGTCAGGCAATTCCATGCGCTCTCCTGCCGGCGCCCGTCTTATACCTGTACCCCGGCGGCGAGAGAATCAGCCCGGCGGCCAGCTGAAGGAGCGGCCACCCAGCACATGCACATGCAGGTGGAACACGGTCTGGCTGGCGCCAGCGCCGTTATTCACGTTCAGGCGGAAATCCTCCAGCCCCTCCTGTCTGGCGACCTGACTGGCCACCAACAACAGATGCCCAAGCAATGCCTGATCGGCCTCTTCAGCATCGGACAGCTTGGCAATCGGCTTCTTGGGGATCACCAGAAAATGGGTCGGCGCCTGGGGATTGATATCCCGGAAGGCCAGGCACTGGTCGTCTTCGAAGATGATATCGGCAGGAATCTCCCGGTCGATGATCTTGGAGAAAAGCGTTTCAGCCATAACTGCTCTCGGTTCGGTCAGCGGAAAAGCCACGGCGGAACCCCGTAGCCACGTCACAGGATGTGCACTTTACTGTGCAACCGGTGTGCCCCGGTTCACAGCTACTACGATAACTGCTCGTAAAATGTCCGCAGCAAGCGCTGTGCACCTTAGCGGCAGCCCAGAATAATGGCATTATAGCACCTGTCGAAACCCATCATTATCAACCGGAACAGCATGGCCACTCTTTTTGTCGAAAATTTAACCGTCGCCGATTTCTCCTACCTGCACCCCAAGCGCGGCATGGTGGGAGAGTCGTGGCTGGTGGACCTGGAACTGAGTGGCGACCTGGACGAGCAGGGCATGGTCTTCGATTTTGGCCACATCAAGAAGCGGATCAAACAGATCATTGATGACAGCGTGGACCACCGTCTGCTCGTGCCCGTGGATAATGACCAGGCAAAGATCGCCGAACGCGATAGCGACACCAGCCTGGAATGGGAGTACCGGGGCGGCACCATCCGCATGGTCGCCCCCAGCCAGAGCCTGTTGCTGATGCCCGGCCCGGAAGTGTCCAAGGCCAGCCTGACCCTGTACCTGATGGATTTGATCCAGACCGTGGTACCGGAAAATGTGGCCGAGGTGCGCGTGGTGCTTCGCGAAGAAGATACCGGCACCGCGCCCTTCTATCACTACTCCCATGGCCTGAAAAAACACGATGGCAATTGCCAGCGCATTGCCCACGGCCACCGCTCCAGCATTCATATTTTCGAGAATGGCCGTCGCAGCCGTTACTGGGAAAAGCTCTGGGCGGACCGGTGGGAAGACATCTATCTGGGCACGGAAGAAGACCTGGAAGGCACTTACTACATCGATGAAATTCCCCACCACCGGTTCCGCTACGATGCCGAACAGGGGCATTTCGAGCTGGTGATCCCGGAAGACCATTGCTACATGGTCGGCACCGACACCACCGTTGAACAGCTGGCCGCCCACATCGCCGCCCAGCTGGCCGACGAAGCCCCCGGCAAACATTTCCGGGTCCGTGCCTTTGAAGGTGTCGGCAAAGGCGCCATCGCCGAAGCCGGCGAAAACCTGCCCGGCAAGGCCCACAGCAGCTGGCTCAGCAGCGCCTCGGTAATTTGATAGGACGCTGCAAGCAACAAGCTTCAAGCTGCAACGCGGGTTGGGAGCGCGGCCACACGTTGACCACTCTGCCCGCGAAAAATCAGTTGAAAGTGCAAAGTGAAAAGTTGAAAAGGAAAACCGGGGAAACCTTCCCCGCTTCCCCATCCAAGCTTGTAGCTTGTAGCTATTCTTCCGCCAAAATCCGCTCCGCCTCTTCCTGAATCAGCCGCCGTAACCAGCGGTGGGCCACGTTGTGGTGTAGCAGCGATGACCAGGCCATTTTCAGTTCGAACTCGGGAATATCGAACGGGGGCTGCTTGATCAGCAAGCGTTCGTTCTGAGCCTGCATGCGCGCTACCCGGCTGGGCAGCGTGGCCACCAGATCGTTATTCATGGCCAGCAGGGCAGGCATTTGATAGTGGCGGGTGAAAATACTGATCTTGCGGCTCGTACCCAACTGCTCCAGGGCATGGTCGATCCAGCCCAAGCCCCCCAGTTTCTCCGGGTTCATGCCGAAGCCCACCCCGAAGCCGGTTTTGGATACCCAGATATGTTGGGCGGACAGATAGCTGTCCAGATCAAAGCCTTTGGCGATGGGGTTGTCCCGGTTGAGCAAGCAAGAAAACGAATCCTTCCACAGGCTCACCTGGTGGAACGAGCCGGGAATCTCGTTAAACCGGTTCACCGCCATATCCACCCGGCCTTGCTCCATGTCCTGGTAGCTCACATCCGATGGCGTCAGGAAATCCAGCACAACATGGGGGGCCTCCGCGCGCAGGCGGCGAACAATATGCGGCACCAGTGTGGCTTCCGCGTAATCGCTGGTCATGATCCGGAATACCCGGCGGCTATCCGCAGGCTGGAACACGTCCTCGGGAGTAAACAGCTGCTCTGCCTGGGAAAGAATTTGCCGCACCAACGGACGTAACTCCTGGGCACGCTCGGTGGCCGTCATGCCGTCACTGGTACGAATCAATAACGGATCACCAAACAATTCGCGCAACCGCTTCAGGGAATTGCTCATGGCAGGCTGGGTAATCCCCAGTTGCTCAGCGGCCCGGGTCACATTCTGCTCTCGCAAGAGGACATCCAGATACTTGAGCAAGTTCAGATCTGCCGCACCAATATTCATTTTATGAATAGCCACCTATGCCTACATCAATGCGATCAATTCTAGCACTACCTGATACCCACCCGCATCGTGCACCCGGTCACATCAGCAAGGGAGTTTTCCCGTGTAAAAAAAACTTTTACGCATTTGAGTGTTAACCGTGTCGCTATTTCGCCATTACTGGCACGCTGCCAGTATCGCCTGGAGGCAAAAAAATGCGTAAGGTCTAACGCTTGTGTCCTGATAACAGCACAGCCTGCTCTGTTGTCATAGGCCGGCACGCCTTGCGCGCCAGCCTCATGTAAGCAGGCGTGATTCAGAGGTTACTATGACAAGCAACGCAACCACGCGAACCGAGAAGTTCGTGGTTCGTTTTCCCTGCGGTATGCGGGGTGAAGTCGCGGAAGCGGCCAACCACAGCCACCGCAGCATGAACGCAGAAATCATTGCCCGGCTGGAGCATAGCCTGAAGAACTGGCCGCAAACCCTGCCCCATGGTGAAGCAGCCGTACCGCAAGGCAACGAAGAAGCCTTCCTGCTGGAACGCTTCCGCCAGCTGCCTCAGGGAAAACAGCAGGCACTGTTAGCTCTTCTGGATTAAGTTGGCTCTGCCGGACTAACAACAACCGCCCTTTTGTCCTTACAATATACCGCTGGCCACGTGCCCATTATCGATTCGACAGCACTTTGCACTATGATGTAGTGCATGATGCTCAAGCACGCCGTCACCGATTCATGGACTGAAAGGAGCCCCCACGGCCGTGACCGCAAACCAGAACCACACCCCATTGCCAACCGGTAACGACATCACGTTACCGTGGCACCTTCGCCTGCCCAAACCGCTGGAAAAAGATTTTCGCCTCTACTTCCGGGCAAGCGTGGCCAAGGTCATGCCCTGGGCACTGGCACTGGTGGCCTTTCTGATTGTTTCCGCCATGTTCATCGAATCACGGATTTCCGCCGAGGTGCTGAACGTTTCCTGGCGCCCACGGCTTTTCACCTTGATGCTCACCGGCGGTTGCCTGGTCCTGATCCGCAAACCCCAGTGGCGTAACTGGCTGCACGAAGCCACTCTGGTATTGGCCTTTGCCATTGCCCTCACCGGCAACTACCTTGGCGCCACCGTTGATCATCCGCTTTCCTACACCTTTTTCTTCCATACGCCGCTGGCTATTCTGCTAATCTGCATTTTGATCCGGGTGCCCTTTTACGCCGCGCTGACAAGCTCGATCATCATGATCGGCTGCATGATTTTCAGCCTGCAGATCAGCCCCGGCCGCCAACCTTTTGAAGCCGTAACACTGGTACTGGTGTCTCTGGCCTTCACCAGCATGAGCCTGTTTGGTCAATACGTGTACGAGCGCCTGCTACGCCAGCATTTTCTCTCTGAGCATGTGCTGTTTCAGCACCGGAACGAGCTGCACTCCGCCAACCTGGTGCTGGAAAACCAGGCCACCGTGGATGGCATGACCGGCTGCATCAACCGCCGCGGCATGGAGAGCCGGCTCAATCACCTCTACCACCTACTCAACCAGAGCAGCCCGGATGCCCCCGAGCGCATCACGCTGATGCTTTTCGATATCGACTTCTTCAAACAGTACAACGACACCTACGGCCACCCGGCCGGTGACGAATGCCTGAAGAAAATCGCCGGTGTTCCTCTGACCATGGTGCAGAGCGACACCGATTTCGTGGCCCGCTACGGCGGAGAAGAATTCGTGATTACCCTGACAGGGTCCAGCTTTAACGATGCTCTGGTCTTTGCCGAACGCATGCGCAACCGGGTCGAGCAACTGGGCCTGCCCCACAGCGGCTCCCGGGTCAGCCAGGTTGTCACTATCAGCGTCGGTGTTGCCTGCTCGGACAGCGGCGCCGAAGATGGCGCGCAGCTTTTGAAGATGGCGGACGAAGCGCTCTACCAGGCCAAAGGCGCTGGCCGAAATCGGGTGGCGTTAATGAGCAATCAGGGGGCGGTGGAGATGCTGAGTTAAAGGTTCGTTGCGGCATTGAGTCATGGGGAAATTTCAGCGCTAACTCACGGTTCAACCCGGCGAGACGCAGGATGCTGGATGCCGAACGCCTGACGTTTTCATTCAAAACCTGAACAAAATCGTGCTATGGAGCCTCTGAATACGGCCCCAAGAATGCACCCAAATAGCGCCAGGCGTTCGGCAAAGCGTGAAAGATTGCCCTTTCCACTTGAGCGGGCACAGCGACAAACCTTCACGCCAAACCTCGATAGACCCTATCTAAGCGGCTAACCCTTCTGCCGGGCCGAAGAACTCGTAATGGATATCCGCATCCTCAACGCCTTTTTCCTGCAACACGCCATACAGCGCTTTCAGCATGGGCACCGGCCCGCAGAAGTAATATTCCGCGCGACGATCGCCCACCAACTGATCCAGCAGTGCACGGTCCAGAAAACCGACACTATCGAACCCGCCCTCTGCCTTGTCCTGCGCTGACGGTTCGCTATAACGGACATGACAATGCAGGTTAGCGTGGCTATCCACCAGCTTTTGCAGCTCCACGGCAAACGGCCTCACCGCACCATTCAGGGCACACTGGATAAAGATCACTTCTCGCCCCTGCTGCCGAGCCAGTGCACCGTGCAACATGGACAGCAACGGCGTCACGCCAACACCCCCTGCAACCAACACCAGGGGCACATTCTCAGCGCCTGCCTCTCCCAGCGTGAATTCGCCACAGGGCGGCGCCACCTCCAGCACATCGCCCTGCTGAATATATTCATGGATATAACCTGAGCAAACACCATGCGGAGCCTCGTCAGCGCAAGCCAGTTCCCGTTTCACGCTGATACGGTAATGGGTATCACCCGGCGCACAGGAAAGGCTGTAGTTGCGCATTACCGGCTGACCGCCCGGCGGTGTCACCCGTACGGTAATGTACTGGCCGGGCTGGTGCGCCTGCAGCGCCTCCCCGTCCTGGCGAGCCAAATACAGGGAAACAATGTTCTCGCTTTCCACCTCGCGGCGGGCGACAACAAAGGGCTTGAAACCCTGCCAGCCAAACGCATCCTGCTGATGCTGGTACAGCGTGCCTTCTCGGCCAATAAAAATGTCCGCCAGTGCCCCGTAGGCCGCCGCCCAGGCATCAATGATCTCCGATGTTTCATCAATCCCCAGCACTTCCTGAATCGAAGCCAGCAAGTTTGCCCCGACAATCGGATAGTGCTGCGGCTGGATGCCCAGTGAGACATGTTTCTGGGCAATCAGCTCCACCGCATCGGCCAGCGCTGCCGGGTTATCCACGTGCTGGGCATAGGCACAGATAGCGCCCGCCAAGGCGCGCTGTTGAGTCCCGGCCTGCTGATGGGCCGGGTTGAAAAAGGCCCGTACCTCCGGGTTCTCCCGGAACATACGCGCATAGAAATGCCGGGTGAGCGCCTCGCCGTTTTCCTGAAGAACAGGAACGGTTTGTTGAATAACAGCCAGTTGGTTCTGCGTAAGCATGGCGTGACTCCTGTTGACGACCAATAATAGGCATTTTACATACCTCTTTTAAATAGGCATATTAGATACTCATTTAATGCAGATCAAGCCATGCAACTCACAACACATACCGACTACGCCCTGCGGGCACTCATCTATCTCACGGTACGGCGTGACGAGCACCCGGCCACCGTCCAGGAAATCGCCGATGCCTATCACATCTCCAACAACCATGTGGCCAAGGTCGCGCAGACGCTGGTGCAGCTGGGGTATGTCCAAAGTTTGAGAGGGCGAGGAGGCGGCCTGGTGATGGCCAAACCCGCGAACGAGGTGAATGTAGGGGAACTGGTGCGGCAGACGGAAAATCTCAAACTGCTCGATTGCTTTGGTACGGAATCGTCCTGCCCAATCGACCCCGCCTGTAAGCTGAAGCAGGCACTGGGCAAGGCACAGACGGCCTTTCTGCAAATCCTGGATCAATACACCCTGGCAGACTTGACCGGCAACACTGATAAACTTCGCATCCTGCTCAGGCAAGCATAAATCAGGTTCATCGCGGATTTGGGTGAATATCACGTTTTTAGCAGTTTGATTGATTTACCGCGAATGCCTCGCACGTTGCCGAATGCTCGACGCCGGATGCCTGACGTAAAAAAACAGACGGAGGAGCTGTCGCTATGCCAGCACCTTTTTGCCGCTCTGCGGCTGCCATGCGGGTCACTCAACATGCAGACTCGACACCCGGCCTGACTCTTCTGTGGTGCGCTCCAGGTATTGTGGGAGAGGATGATGACATCGCAAAGGAGCCAGCCAAAGAACCAGGGGGCTTTAACGTCGAGCATCAGGCGTTTGGCATCCAGCAACACCGGCATTTCTGGCAACTCTACGATCAATCAGGCACAACCGGTGTTTTTCACATTAATCCGCGATAAACCATAAATCAGGGCGCTCAAGGCGCCCTGTTTTTGTTACTTACTGGCTCTTTTTTCTCGCCGTTTCTCTTTCAGCGATTTTTGCGGCTTTTTCTTCTCTTTTTCTTTACTCATAACGTCTTCTCCTCAAAAAGGATTTCTATTCTTTCTGTCTCGCTTTCCGGTGAAACATGCAAAGCTGATACCTCCTAATCTGACTGAAACGCTTTATTTCTCGTTAACTTTCTTCACTTTCAGCAACAGATAGCGATGCCCATAACCGAGAAATTCAACGTTGACTACCGCCCCGGGCAAGGCCCCCAATAAAGCAGCCCCCAACGGAGACAATACCGAAATATCCTTTTCACCCAGTGCGGGTTTCCCGGCCTCCACCAGGGTGAAACACATCTCTTCTTCGTCTTCAAAACTGAATAGTGAGAGACGATCTCCGACCGTCGCAGCGGCAAGATCACACTCAACTCCACGCAACATCTCTGTTTTCTCCATGACGTCTATCAGCCGCGCCGGCGAAAGAAAGAACAGGGGGTTTCTGGCTAAATGGCGTTTTCCATAGCCATAGCGACACAACGACAAACGCTCCATAAGCGCAGCCATACACGGTTCACCAAGTTGATAAGTAAAAAAGGGGGTATCGATCAATGTCGATAAAAGGAAATAGCCGGACGGGTGCCGCCCGGCTTAAACCGGAAAGGTGGGGAGAAAATCCATCCAGAGAGAAAAAAGATAAAACACAACAGCGTTCCTACATTAATCTTTAGCCGACGATAGAGCCAACCATAGCCGGAATAATAAATATAGCAAGCCTGCCCCTAAGAAGGCGCTGTTTAACATTTTTCCTAATGCTTCTTGCGCCGAAAACGGATGTGCCGGGAGCGGGTTTCCCGGGAAGCAATCGCGCCAGTATGAGCCCGAATGATATCGCTGCGGGTCAATATCCCCAGCACTTTCCCCGGTTCGTCACTCGCAGTAATCACCACACGCCCCACCGCGTTTCTCACCATGTGATCGGCGGCTTCACGCAGGGTCTTATCCGGGCTCATTACCACGGGGACCCGGCGCACGATATCCGCCACGGTCATGCTCCCGGACGCATCCAGCTGCCAGATGTCACGGCGTGTCACCACCCCGTGCAGCAGCCCTTGGCTATCTACCACCGGAAAGCCCTGGTGATGCGTGGTCGCGGCATCGTCCTGCAACCATTGCTGCACCTCGGCGAGAGTTTGCTGCGCATTAAGGGTCACAACCCCGGTACTGAACACGCTCTCTATACGGATCTGCGCCAACGGATCGGCCGCATATTCGTCAGGAACAGTCACACCGCGGCGGGAAATTTTTTCCGTCATGATGGTGGTATTCATCAATAGCGAGGAACACAGGTAGGCGGTTCCGCAACCGGCCATCAAGGGAAGCAACGCATTCGGTTGGTGGGTGACTTCCACCGCAAAGACAATCGCCGTTAGCAACGCCCGGGAGGCGCCGGCAAACATGGCGGCCATGCCCACCAACCCGGCGACAGCAGGATTGATGCCCCACTCGGGGAACACCCCGGATAGCAGCATCGCCAGCCCCGCCCCCAGGCTTCCTCCGATAATAAACAGTGGCGCCAGGGTTCCCCCAGAGGTGCCACTACCCAACGCGATTGACCAAGACACCCACTTGGCGACGCCGATCAGCAACAATGCGGAAAGCGCCAATTTGGCATTAACAATATCGCTGATCAGCTGGTACCCGACCCCCAGCGTCTGCGGCACCATATAGCCGACCAGGCCGACGGCGAGCCCGCCCAGCGCCGGCCACCACATCCAGTGCACCGGCAACCGCTCAAATCCGTCTTCAACCCAGTACAGAACGCGGGTAGCCAACACGCTGGCGCAGCCGACAAGCGCTCCCATCACCGCATAGAAAAGCAACCCCGCCGACGAAACCGACAGCACCGCATGCATGGCAAAAACCGGTTCTGTACCCAACAGAAGATACCGGCACCCTGTCGAAACAATGGTCGCCAGCATCACCGGCAATATGGAACGCCCCCGGAACTCGAACAACAACAGTTCTACTGCCAGCAACACCGCCGACAACGGCGCAGAAAACACCGCAGCCATCCCCGCCGCTGCCCCGGCAGCCAGCAAGGTCTTTCTCTCCATGGCGGTGATATGAGAGACCTGCCCCAGCAACGAGCCCAACGCCCCGCCGGTGGCAATGATCGGCCCCTCCGCCCCAAAGGGACCACCGGTACCAATCGACACCGCCGACGACAACGGTTTGAGAAAGGTAATTCGCGCCGGAATCCGACTGTCATTGAGCAGCACCTGCTCCATCGCCTCCGGTATACCATGGCCTCGAATGGCATTGGCGCCCCAACGGGCCATGCCCCCCACAATGATTCCGCCAATCACCGGGATTGCGATCACCCACACCCCCAAGCCATGCCCCTGTGGCTCCACTTGCTCAAGGGAAATCCGGCCATAGAAAAACAGGTTGGTGACCAGATGGATCAGGTCGATGAGCCCCTTGGCAACCGGTGCCGCCAGCGCCCCCAGCCCAACGGCCAGCACACACATCCAGACCAGCCGGCGCCGAGAAGCTGCGGTATCCACCGGCAAGGGGGCCGGTGTCTGCGAGGACAATGATGGGGAAACAGGCACGCCCTGCTGGGTGCGGGAAGACGGCATTGAAACGCTCCGGTAGCGGAGAAAACGGGCGCGAATCATAACGCCATCAGCTTTGTTGTTACCACTCCGGCTGGCGGGCCAGAGTGCTCTGCAGCACGGAGAAAGCACTTTCCAGCGGTGCATTTTTCCTGGCACGGGAATAGACCAGAAACACGGGGTAACTGAACTCCGGCGCGTCGGGCGCCCTCATTAACGTCCCGTTTTCCAGATACGGCTGGGCAACACGGGTACGGAAATAACCGCTACCACCGTTAGCCACCAAGTACTGAATCGCCAACGGACCCAAGTCCATGGTTAGCCCCGCACGGGCCTTTTCTGGCAATGCCGCATCGTGCTGTTGGCGAAAATGCGCCCCCCAATCCACATACACATAGGGCTCAGCCGTGTGGGGGGTGCGGACCAAAATCAGCTTCTCTTCCAGCAATTGCTCCACCTGCATGCCCGGCCAGTAATCCGGTTGATGAACCAGTACCGCATCCAGCACACCCTGCTCCAGGCGTTCATGCAAGGATCGTGGTTCGCCCACCTCAATGCGCAAAGCCACGCCCGGCAATACATCTCGCAGCGCCGATAGCCAGTTGAGCAGCAACGGATTCCACAAACTGATCTCCGCCCCCAATGTCAGCACCGATTCAGCCCCCTGCGGCAGCGGCAGCTCCCGGCGGGCCGCCTCCCAGGTCTGAACCAGCTGGCTGGCATGGCTAGCAAACCGCTCACCGTGATCCGTCAGCGTCGCCCCGCTACGGTTACGCACAAACAGCCGGCAACCCAGCTGGCCTTCCAGATTTTGTACCCGGGCGGTGACGGTAGTCTGGGTAATGTGCAACCGGTCCGCCGCCGCCATAAAGCTGCCCGTGCGGACGATTTCCAGAAAAGTACGGGCCAGATCGATATCCAATGGGGGGCTCCTCATACAGGCTCAAACCTGACTTATATCAACATCTTCGATATTAAACTCTCTTATATTTCATTATTGCCTATAAAAAGGAGTCTTCATACTCATTGTCATGGCAATAACCGGAGCGCCCCATTCCATGACGCCCCCGCAAACGGCAACTCCCTTTTCCGAGCCCCAGTGGCAGCAGGTTCAACAGCTGCTGGGCTTACTGGATGAACGTCAGGCCCTCTGGCTCAGTGGCTATTTGGCTGCCGGCGCGCCTGCCCAGGCGGTCACCCCACAGGCCGTGCCCAGCCCGGGCAATTCTGTGCTTATCGCCTACGGAGGCGAAACCGGCAACGGCGAGAGCATCGCCCGAGCGCTGGCCGACCAGGCCCGCCAGCAAGGCATTAGCGTGGACGTGGAAGATCTGGCCAAACTGCGGGTGCGACAACTCAGCAAACGCAAACATCTGCTGGTCATCTGCAGCACCCACGGCGATGGCGACCCTCCCGAGCCGGTGGTGCCTTTTTACGACGCCATCATGGCCGACAATGCACCGCGGCTGGAGGGCCTGCAGTTCTCTGTGCTGGCACTGGGCGACAGTAGCTACGAGCATTTCTGTGTCACCGGCCAGCAACTGGATGAACGATTGGAAGCGCTGGGCGGCACCCGCTTGCATCCGCGTCAGGAATGCGACGTAGACTTTGACGAGCCCGCTGCCCGCTGGGGCAAAGCCGTTCGCGAACAGCTGCCCCGTAGTGATCAAAATGTAGCCTCACCCACGATACCGGCTGCGACCACCGGCACCGCCCCGGCCTACAGCAAAAAACACCCACTCAGTGTCGAGGTGCTGGAAAACCTGAACTTGAGCTATCCGCAGCGGACCTCGCCGATCCACCATCTGGAACTGGCGCTGGAAACCCCGGACTTCACTCTCGCCCCCGGGGATGCCGTCGGCGTACTCGCCGACAATCCACCGGCATTGGTCGCCGCCGTGCTGGATGCCTGCAACCTATCCGGCGAGGCCCCGGTTACCCTTCAGGGCGAATCCATGCCCTTGGTGCAAGCGCTCCGCCAACATCAGGACCTGACCATCCCCAGCACCCGCTTTTTGGAACAGTGGGCACAGCTGAGCGATAGCCCGATTCTGAAACAGCAACTGGATGCCCCCAGCAAGGACCAGCGGCAATATCTAAAAACCGTCCAGGTGCTGGATCTGCTACGCCAAGCACCCGCCACACCAGACCCACAAGCCCTGGTCGATGCCCTGCGCCCGCTGCAACCGCGCTTGTACGATGTGGCCAACAGTCTGGATCACATTGACGATGAGCTGCACCTGAACGTGAAAGCGTATCGCTACGACATCGCCAACCGACAGGAAAGCGGCATTGCCTCCCAATATCTGCTCACCCTGGAACCCGGTGACAACGTGCGCATTTACCCGCACCGCAACGCCCGCTTTCATTTGCCCGATGACCCGCAAAGCCCGGTCATCCTGATTGCCGAGGGAACGGGCATCGCGCCTTACCGCGCCTTTGTTCAAGCGCTGGCTCAGACCCGTCCGCAGCAACCCTGCTGGCTGGTGTTTGCCGAGCAACAGTTTGAGCAGGACTTTCTTTACCAGACGGAATTCCAGCAAGCCCGGCAGGATGGCGTGCTCGATAAGGTCGATACCGTTTTCTATCAAGACCAACCGAACAAAGCACTGGCCAGCCCGCTACTGGAGCAGGCCAAACGCCTGCAAGAGTGGGTCGAATCCGGTGCCCATCTGTATTTCTGTGGCGACAAGCAACGCCTTACCGACTGTGAAAAATCCCTGTCCACACTGTTTGATGCGGACACATGGAAACAGCTGGGTAAAGACAAACGCTTGCACCGAAACCTGTATTAACTGCGAGGCAGACCATGACTGACCGAAGCTGCGATCTGAGCCAGGACATCAGCAAACTGCACGCCAACGAGCAGCTCAAAGCCAACAGCCAATACCTGCGTGGCACCATTTCTGAAAGTCTGGAAAACGCCATCACCGGCGCCGTGTCCGGTGACGACTCCCTGCTGATGAAATTCCATGGCATTTACCAGCAGGACGACCGCGACCTGCGCGCCGGCCGCGCCCGTCGCAAGCTGGAGCCTAATTACCAGTTCATGGTGCGCATGCGTATTCCCGGAGGCACCCTGAGCAAAGCCCAGTGGCAAGGCATCGATCAGCTGTCGCGGCGCTTTGCTGATCGCGGCATCCGCATTACCACCCGGCAAACTATTCAGCTCCATGGCATTCGCAAACCGTATTTACGGGCGCTGATGCAAGGCATCCGGGATCTGGGGCTGGACACCATAGCCGCCTGCGGCGATGACAGCCGTGGCGTGGTGTGTGGCAGTAATCCGTCGCAATCCGCCATCCATCAGCAAGTGGCCAACCTGGCCCGGGAAACCAGCCAGCGATTGATTCCCAAAACCGGGGCCTACCCGCAAATTTGGTATCAGGAAGACCGCCCCGCCAAGGCCGACGAAGACCCGCAATACGGGCCGCTGTACCTGCCGCGAAAATTCAAGGTGGGCTACGTGATCCCGCCCATCAATGACATTGATGTGTACGGCCAGGATCTGGGGCTGATTGCCATCGTGGAAAACGGCGCACTGCAAGGTTTCAATATCTGTGTCGGCGGCGGAATGGGCCAGCTCGATACCCGCGAAGACAGCTACCCCCGCGCCGCCGAAGTACTCGGTTTCATCCCCCCGGATGAAGCCCCGGCCTTTGCTGAAACCGTCATGGGCATTCAGCGGGACTTCGGCGACCGTAAAGATCGCCACCGTGCTCGCTTCAAATACACCCTGGACCGCCTGGGCAATGACTGGTTTTTGCAAGAACTGGCTCAGCGCCGCGGCCAGCCGTTAGCGCCGAGCCAGCCTTTCACTCTGACCCAGAACGGCGATGCACTCGGCTGGCAGCAAGGCGATGACGGCCTGTGGACCGCCACCCTGTATATTGAGAATGGCCGCGTCGACGGCGCCCTGCGCGATCAGCTGGAAGGTTTTTTCCAGCAGTACGGTGGCCGCATCCGCATGACCACCAACCAGAACCTGCAACTGACCCACGTGGAAGAACACGAACGGGAACAGATTGGCTGGCGCCTGGACGACCTGGGACTAAGCCATCGACTCAAACCTGACCTGCAAGCAGCGCATACGCTCAGCTGTGTGGCCTTCCCCACCTGTGGCCTGGCCATGGCCGAAGCAGAACGCTACATGCCGGACCTGCTCGATCTGTTTAATCGCCTCAAGCAGCAATACGGCCTCAGCCAGGTGCCAATCACGTTACGCGTGACCGGTTGCCCAAACGGTTGCGCCCGCCCGTATCTGGCAGAAATCGCCCTCACTGGCCGTGCCCCGGGGCTCTACAACCTGTACCTGGGCGGCAGCTTTAATGGCGACAGGCTAAACCGCCTGTATGCCAACAACGTCAATGAAAACCGTTTTATTGACCTGATCGCTCCGTTGTTCGAAGCCTTTTCCGAGCAAAGACAACCGGACGAATATTTCGGTGATTTTCTGATCCGCAATCATCTGCTGGACAACCTAACCGATAACAGCCCACTCAATAACAACTCGCCGGATGCGCAACCCGTTGCCATCCAGCCCCATTGAATCAGGAGTCATCATGTCGGATTACCTGTTTATCCAAAGCCAGGACCCGTTCACCGAGATCCGTACCGAGCATCAGTTCGCTCTCGCCGGCCAGCTCTACGATGCCGGCCATAACGTACGCCTTCTGCTGGTACAGAACGGTGTTACTCCGGCCCGCAAGGGAGCGCGCTGTGTACATTTCGACAAGCTGTTGAAATGGGGTGTACCGGTACTGGCCGACGATTTCTCTCTGCAACAACGGCAAATACCGGACCAGGACCTGAAAGAGAACATTGCCGCCGCCCCCCTGGATACCGTTATCGATGCCCTGCTCGACGGCGAAAAAGTCATCTGGAATTAAATCCCTGGAGTCATCATGAGTGATAACAAAACACTGACCTTTGCGTTCATGGATCCACCGTTCGAGAGCGAACGGACAGTAACCTTTTTCCGCCTGCTCGATGCCGCCCTGGAAAAAAGAGCCAACGTCCGTGTGTTTGCCTATGAAGGTGCCGTGGCCCTGTCCTTTTCCAAACAGGCCCCCCATGGCAACGCCGTGCACGGTCATAACTGTGAAGAAGAAGCCCACCCGCTGAGCAAAGACTGGGTAACCGCTTTGCAGCAAAAAGCCGCCGACAAGGGCCTCACCTTTGAGTGGATAAACTGCGGTTTGTGTGTAGACGAACGCGGCGTCAACGAAGTGATCGACGGCTGCGGCCGTGGCGGGCCACCGGATCTGTGGCGCTACGCCAGCGAGGCCTTCAACACTCTCACCATCGGCACGAGGTAAGCCATGAAAGTCTTACAGGTTATTGATCAAGCGTTTCGCACTACCACGGAAGAGCAGGACGATACCATTCTCTGGCTCACCCAATCCATGCGCGGCGCCGGCGGCCATTTGACTGTGCTACTCAGTGGCCACGGGGTCTACTACGCCACGCAACATCAATCGCAACCGATCCTGACCGTGGGCAACTGGAAACAAACCCAACCCGCCAACCTGCCGCGCGATTTGAGCAACCTGATAGAAAGCGGCGTTCCTGTTTACGCTGTCACCGAAGACCTGGAAGAGCGCGGCCTTGATCGCCAAACCGTATTAAGCGGAGTGCAGGCGGTCAGCCGCCAGGGGCTGGTAAACCTGTATGAAAGCGTGGATCAGATTTGGCAATGGTGAGTATCCCCCGGCCATTACGTACCCCGCTTCTGCATACCCTGGGTTGCGAGCTGCCGATCATGCTGGCCGGCATGGGCGGTGTGTCTCGCCATCAACTGGTCGCCGCAGTGAACCAGGCTGGCGGCTTCGGGGTGCTGGGTATGGTCCGCGAGCCCGTTGAGCGCATCCGCCAGGAAGTGGAAGCCTTGCGCGCCATCAACGATGGCCATTTCGCGGTTAACCTGATTCCCGCCGCCACCGAGCGGCGTCTGCTGATGGACCAGATTGCCACTTGCCTGTCTTTGCAGATCGACGCCTTTGTCTTTTTCTGGGATGTGGATACCGGGCTGGTGCAGTACTTGAAAAAGGAAGGCAAGCAGGTGATCTGTCAGGTCGGTAACCAGCGCGATGCCGACTTGGCCCAATCCGCCGGCGCGGATGTATTGATCGTGCAAGGGCATGAAGCCGGTGGCCATGTGCGCGGCACTACCGCAACATTTTCATTACTCCCCCAGGTGGTTGCCAATAGCGATGTCCCTGTGGTTGCTTCAGGCGGCATTGCCAGCGGCGATTCCATGTTGGCGGCGATATCACTGGGCGCCCAGGGCGTCAGCCTGGGCAGCGCGTTTCTGACCACCCATGAAGCCAACGCTCATCCGCACCACAAACAACGCATCGTCACTGCCCGTGCCGATGACACCGTTTACACCACCCGGTTTTCCCGCAACTGGCACGAACCGGCACCGGTGCGCGTACTCAACAACGCCGTCACTCGGGGCGACTACGACCAAGCCGACCCCGACACCCTGCTGGGCGAGCAAGACGGTAAGCCGGTCTACCTGTTTTCCACCGACTCGCCGCTGGCGGATGCCCAGGGTCAACTCGACGATATGGCGCTGTTCTGCGGCCAATCGTGCAGCCAGATTCACACCGTCACCAGTGTGCAGCAGCGTATCGATACACTGCTCGACGAGACACACACCCGCATTGCCAATCTGTGCGGGGAGCTACGCTGACGGGAGGTTCCAATGTCACCACCGAGCAAGCCGCAAACACCACAGCGCGAACGTATACGCCCACTGCCCAGCTTTGTTGTGCTTATCGTGCTAACCGCGTCGCTGTGGGGTTTTGTCTACCTGTTGGCCAAGCACGTCCATCCCCAAGGCACCAGCGCTTGCCCGCAGCAATGCCAGACCAGCGACGCTCACCGCACAAAAACCTGATACCGTGATTTCATCCACTCGCTAACAAGAGAGGCCAGCCATGTCTTCTCAGCAATACAACATTCACTGCAAGCGCGCCTACGAGAAAGCAGACCCCAGTGACGGGTACCGACTTCTCGTCGACAGGATATGGCCGCGGGGCGTCAGCAAAGAAGATCTGAAAATCGACGAATGGAACAAGGCACTAGCGCCGTCAGATGACTTGCGAAAATGGTTCGATCACTACCCGAAAAAATGGGCCGCGTTCTACCAGAAATACCACCATGAATTACGCGAAAACATGCCCAAAGAAACACGGAAGGCGTTACAGGAAAAAGCCCGAAATGGCGGACTTACACTGGTCTATGGCGCTAAAGACGAAGCCCACAACAATGCTGTCGCGCTGAAAATGCATCTGCAGGATTCGTCAAATCCGTGACGAAAAATCAACACGGGCAGATACGGTTCCGACGCCTTAACAGGAGAATTACTTCATCGGTGGCACGACGGTGACCGGGTCCAGCTTGACCTCGAACCAGTTCAGCCGCCAATCCAGGTGTGGCCCGGTGGCACGACCAGAAGCGCCCACCTTTGCCACCGGCTCGCCCTGCTTCACCGTCTGCCCGTCTTCCACCAACACTTCACTGAGATGAATCATGGTCGAAGACACGCCATAACCGTGGTCCATAATCAGGGTGCCACCGGAATAGTAATTGTCCTGCTGTACCAGCGTGACCACCGCATCCGCCGGTGCCACGACAACGGTGCCCGTGGGCCGCGCCACGTCCACACCGTAGTGCGGCCGCCCTGGCTTGCCGTTATAGACTCGCTGACTGCCATAGACGCCACTGATACGCCCGGTCAGTGGCCATTGAAAATCACCAAGAAAGGCCATCAGGGCTGAATCGGTATCCCGCGCCGTTTTGATCTCGGCCACTTCTCGACGAATGCGTTTCAGTACCGCTTCCGGCGGCGGTTCCACGGTACGCTTGGGCACGCCTTCAATGCGCTGAATCGCATACTCACGTTTATCCAGCGTCACAGGAACCTGTTGCTGTTTACCGTTTTTTTCCAGCACCAGTGTCTGTTGCAGGTCGGCGTCACGGCCTACACCCACAACAAAAAAACCCGCATCGGTGGTACGCACCGCCCGGTCGCCCAGTTTGACGACCACTCCATTTTCCACCTGCCCACGCAGCAAGGAACCTTGAGTACGCGGCCCTTCCAGTGACAACAACCAGTCGCTGGCCATGGACAAGGAAGACAACAGACAAAGCACTATCAAAAAAGAAATACGCACAAAAACCTCAACATCAAAAAAACGACTTCTCTTTGAACTTTGAACTTTGAACTTTGAACTTTGAACTTTGAACTTTGAACTTTGAACTAATTTGATCGCCTCGCTGGCGGCGCGCCGACAGAAAGTCCGTTACAAAAACGCACTGCCATCATCCACGTCCAGCTGCACCGGATCCAGATGCTTTTCACCGTACTGGCGCCACACCCGTGAGCGGATAAACAGCTGGTAAAGGTCAGGGTCCAAGTGGTCGTTGTTACGCATACGCTGCATGATACCCAGCGCTTCGCTGAGTTTGAGCGGCGTTTTATAAGGGCGCTCCTTGGCGGTCAACGCTTCGAACACATCGGCGATGGCCATGATGCGGGCGGGGATCGACATCTGCTCGCGCGTCAGGCCCAGCGGGAAGCCGGTGCCATTCATTTTTTCATGGTGGCCGCCGGCGTATTCCGGCACCCGCTGCAATTTCCGCGGGAACGGCAATGAACCCAGCATATCCAGGGTCACATCCATATGGCCGTTGATGATCTTGCGCTCCTCCGGCGTCAAAGTGCCGCGTGGAATGCACAGGTTGTACACCTCGTCCTCACTGAGCAGCGGTTTTTTCTGGCCCCAGGCGTCGGTCCAGCTGCGCGCGGCAATATCTTTCACCCGCTGCTGGTCGACTTCAGCCATGGCTTCTCCGCCCCGGTTAATGCGCTCCAGAAACGCCAGCTCTTCTTTCAGGGCGCCAATGGCCTCTTCCATGCGCTGCCGGTGAGCCGGTTCGGCTTCTGGTTTCAGCAAGCAGTCTTTTTCGTAGCGAAACTGGATTTCTGCCCGCAGGGCGGCAAAGCGGCTGGCCACTTCGTCAATTCGATCGTGCAGGGTGTGCAGTTTGGTGGATTTATCCAGCACCGAATCCGGGGTGGCCAATTTGCCACAGTCGTGTAACCAGGCGGCCACGTGCAGCTCGTACCAGCCTTCCTCATCCAGCGAGAATTCCGGGAACAGCGCCTGATCATCACAGGTGGCCTGAGCCAGCATTTCAGTGATCACCGGCACCCGCTGACAGTGCGCACTGGTGTGGGGGCTTTTCGCATCAATGGCCTGCGCCAATACCTTGATAAAGGCATCCAACAGGTCCTTGAGCTCCTGCACCTGGCTGAGATTGCTCAGGGCAATACCGCCATAGGTCAGCAGCGACTGAAAAATCAGATGTCCATGCTCGCCAAGGCGCAAGAGATTGCGGGGCACCGGTTTGTCATAGGCCAGTTGCAGCACCCCGGTAACCAGACCTTCATGGTTATACAGCGGCCAGAGTTGCACCCCTTTGGCCGCCGGCGCCAACGCCGCCAGCAACGCCTGGTCCGCTTCATTGAGGGGTGTTTCCGTCAATGCCACTGTGAGAGGCTCGCCGGCGGCAAAACACTGCTCCACCATTCCAGCCTCGGCCGGGTCATCGGCTAACGGGCGAAACCACTGCGGTGCGTCTTTTACCGCACCGCCGCCTCCGCTGGCATCCCGGCACAGGCAGTTCAGCCCCGCCCGGCGGCGGCCATCGGTATACAGCCATACCCAACCGGTATCCGCGTGGCACAGGTAGAGTACTTCCTTGAGCAGCGCATCGAGCAGACGCGGTACGTCTTTCTGCTCACTCAGGTGTTGCGCCACTCGCAACAGCCTGGGCAACTGCGCGTTGCCTGCCATCTGTTGCGTCTGTGAGGGTGTCATCATGGGCTATCCAGCTCCATCGGGTTCATCCTTGGATTCTCATTGTCATCTGTCCCTTGCATCCCCTCCCCAAGCATAGGCGGGCGCCCGGAAACAGGCAAAATTCTGCGCCATACGTCGGTTAATCCGGGACAGGCGCAATAAAGCCGCCTCAAAGCATGCTTTACCGCCCCTGTGCCTTGAAGCGGAGAGCCTGATTCCCTACCATCTTCCGGTTCTGAGCCAATCACCTGGATCCCTTGTCACTCATGAGTGTGAGCTATCAACTGCCCGACGGGGCAAGCATGGAGTTTGAGCAACCGGCCTCCGCCTTCGAGATCGCCGGGCGCATCAGCAAAAAACTCGCCAAGCAGGCCCTGGCCGCCAAGGCCAACGGCACCCTGATCGACGTCTATCTGCCCATTGAGGACGGCGCCACGGTGGAAATCATCACCCGGGAGACCGACGAGGCCCTGGAGCTGATCCGCCACGATGCCGCCCATGTGATGGCCGAAGCCGTGCAGGAGCTGTTCCCGGATACCCAGGTGACCATTGGCCCGACCATCACCAACGGCTTCTACTATGACTTCCATCGGGACACCCCGTTCACACCGGATGACCTGAAAACCATTGAAAAGCGCATGCAGG
>OJHM01000138.1_pt1 | contig 27975 bp, 25 predicted proteins | sample 1595241 | NCBI WGS metagenome assembly OJHM01 (sample SAMN05416781, study PRJEB24817) | seawater metagenome | isolation source: Sea water | place: Canada:Atlantic | collected 2013-11
CGTTGGCTCTACGTTGTGACAATGGGCCCGAATATATCAGCCAAACCCTGAAAGATTGGACAATAAAACAGCAAATCACCTTGCTCTATACTCAACCCGGAAAACCTACTCAGAATGCATATATCGAGCGATTTAACCGAACAGCTCGGCATGAATGGTTAGATTTACACCTGTTTGAATCAATTGAGCAAGCTCAATTGTTGGCCACGCAGTGGCTTTGGTCTTACAATAATGAACGTCCGCATACAGCAATTGGAGGCATACCGCCCAGACAGTTACTGAATGCGGCTTAACCCTCTACTTTTAACTTCGGTTAGGAATGGGGGGATTACAGATGGGTCTCATTTATCAACATAAACAGAAGAGATTAGGCAACAGGGATGACACCGCCTCGCACTGATAAAGACGAACTCCAAACGCGCATAGAAATAGACCAAAAGCTAGAGCAAGCAGGCTGGTCTATTCAAAACAAAAAGAAACTCAATCTTCACGAGTCTTTAGGTGTTGCTGTCCGGGAAATGGATACCGACACTGGCCCCGCCGATTACATGTTATTTATCGAGGGCAAGGCATGCGGCATTATTGAAGCCAAGCGAGAAGGGGCAAGCCTAGGAAAAGTTGCCGAGCAATCTGGCCGCTACGCTACATCTAAAACTAAACACATACAGCGCTGGGCGGCTAACGATCAACCTCTGCCGTTTTTATACGAATCTACCAACCATGAAATCCGCTTTCGAGACGAACGTGATCCAGCCCCTCGTTCTCGTCATGTATTCCATTTCCACCAACCCAAAACTTTAAAAGATTGGTTAGAGCAGGGCGATACCTTCAGAGCACGATTGCGACAACTTCCAGAACTCAATACTAAAGGTCTTCGTGATTGCCAAATCGACGCCGTTGACGGTATTGAAAATTCTCTAAAGCAAGGTCGCCAGCGCGCATTATTACAAATGGCCACAGGTGCGGGTAAAACTTTTACTGCCTGCACTCAAGTGTATCGCCTAGCCAAGTTTGCCAAAGCCAAGCGCGTATTATTTTTGGTAGATAGGGGCAACCTAGGTAGACAAGCCCTCAAAGAGTTTCAGCAATACACCACGCCCGACGACGGCCGTAAATTCACCGAACTCTACAACGCCCACATACTCGGCCCCGGTGGTATCGGTGATGAAATCAAAGTCACCATCTCCACCATACAGCGCATGTACTCACAACTCAGCGGCAAAGAGCTGGATGAAGAAATAGAAGAGCACTCCTCCTATGAAGTGGGTTTTAATACAGCCGCAAACAATTACAAGCAAGAAGTCGTCTACAACCCCGGCATCCCCATCGAAACCTTCGATGTCATCATCATTGACGAATGCCACCGCTCCATCTACAACCTGTGGAGTCAGGTGCTCGACTACTTCGATGCCTTCTTAATCGGCCTCACCGCCACACCCACCAAAAAAACCATCGGCTACTTTCACCAGAACGTCGTCTCAGAATACACCCATGAAGATGCCGTCATCGATCGCGTCAATGTCGGCTACGACATCTACCGCATCAAAACTGAAAAAACCGAACAGGGCGGCTTAATCGAAGCCAACACCAATGTAGAAATACGCGACCGTCTCACCAAAGAAAAGCGCTGGGAACTATTAGACCAAGACGAAGAATACCGAAGCAAACAGCTAGACCGCAGTGTTATCGCCCCCAACCAAATACGCACCATCATCACAGCCTTTAAGGAACGCTGCCTGCCCGAATGCTTCCCGCAGCGCAGCTGGGTGCCTAAAACCCTGTTCTTCGCCAAAGATGACGACCACGCCGACCGCATTGTGGATGCCGTGCGCGAAATCTTTAACGAAGGAAATGACTTCTGCAAAAAAGTCACCTACAAAGTTGGCAAGAAAAACGCCGAAAACACCATCGCCGAATTCCGCACCAGCCCACGCCTGCGTATTGCCGTAACTGTGGATATGATCGCCACCGGCACCGACATTAAACCGCTGGAATGCGTCGTATTTATGCGTGATGTAAAAAGCCCCGCCTACTACGAACAAATGAAAGGCCGAGGCACCCGCGTAGTCGATAATGACGTACTGCTTAAAGTCACACCCGACGCCCCCACCAAAACCCGCTTTGTACTGGTAGATGCCGTAGGCGTCACCGAAACCGACAAAACCGAAACCAAAAGCCTCGAGAGCAAACCCTCCGTCTCAACCGAAAAACTCATGCAACAAATCGCCATGGGTGATCGCAGCCCAGAAAGCCTGCAAAGCCTCGGCAACCGCCTCATCCGATTAGACATGAAACTCACCGACGGCCAGCGTAAACAAATCAACAAACAACTAAAAAACACTTTCGAAGGCATGGGCGAAAACAGTGAAGAAGCCAACCTAACCCTGGTGGCCAGCAAACTCGTACACGCAGGCAATCCAGACTTCATCGCCGACAAAATCAAAGCCGTACACGGAACAGATGAAGTCAGCGAAAAAGAAAGCAACGCCATCTTCGAACCCATTGCAGATGAAGCCGTAAAACCCTTCCACAACCCAGACCTGCGCGAACTGCTCGAAACCCTGCGCCGCGACACCGACCAACTAATAGACGACAGTGCCGACGAGCTGCTAGACGCCGCTTACGATGAAGAAAAAGCCCAGGGCATCATCACCCGCTACGAAGAATTTATACAGCAACACAAAAACGAACTCGACGCCATACAACTGGTATACAGCCAGCCCTATAAAAAACGCCACCTCAGTTACCAACAACTCAACGACCTGGTGGAAGAAATCGAACAGCCCCCCTATAACATCGCCCCCAAAGATGTTTGGCAAGCTTATGAAATGTTAGAAAAACTCAAAGCCAAAGGCGCAGCGCCCAGCGAAAAGCTGCCAGCACTCATTAGCCTTATTCGCTGCTCCATCGGTGTGGCTAACGAGTTAGAACCCTTTCCACAAATTGTTAATCAACGCTTTGGGGCCTGGTTGAAACAGCAACAAGCAGGTTTTAGTAAAGAACAATTACAGTGGTTAGAACGTATCAAACAACAGATAGCCAACAACGCCGAATTTGAAATGGATGATTTTGACTTTATTCCCGAGTGTAAGCAGCAAGGTGGCTTGTTAAAGGCCCAGGCATTATTTGGAAAAGAATTACCTGTGATTGTGCAGGAACTTAATGGATATTTGATTGCATGAGCAATGTTGTTAAAAAAGAATTACCTGAAAATTGGGCCTGGACGACAATGGATAACATCTCTGACGTTGTTGGAGGAGGCACACCTATATCTAAAGAAAAACGCTTCTACCAAAATGGGAGTATTCCTTGGCTTACTCCAGCGGATCTTTCAGGCTATAAAGAAAAATATGTCTCAAATGGTGCGCGGTTTATAACAGAAGATGGCCTTAATTCTTCATCAGCTAAGATTATGCCAGCGGGCACGGTGCTTTTTACTTCACGAGCACCGATTGGTTATGTGGTAATCGCTAAAAATGAAATATGCACAAACCAAGGATTCAAGAGCTTCGTTATTAAGTCAGACAAGATACTACCTGACTATGTTTATTGGTGGCTAAAGGGTAGCAAGCAATTAGCTGAAAGTTTTGCCAGTGGAACAACCTTTCTAGAGCTGTCTGGGTCCAAAGCAAAACAGTTACCAATTCCAATCGCTCCCCTCGAACAACAAAAACGCATCGTCGCAAAAATAGAAGAACTCTTCTCCCATATCGACGCCGGTATCGAAGCCCTCAACAAAGCCAAACAACTGCTAAAACAATACCGCCAATCCGTCCTCAAAGCCGCCGTCACCGGCGAACTGTTGGGGTATAAATTTTCAGAAGAAATGTTTAAGCCTATTGATTTTGGGCTTGAGACATTAGGCCAAGGTTGGAGCCCTCGTTGTGAAAAAGAGCCTTCGCCGAGCGAGGACACATGGGGGGTTATTAAAACCACGGCAGTCCAGTCTCTTGAGTATCGCCAAGAAGAAAATAAACGTTTGCCTGATTCGTTAGAGCCACGCCCGAAGCATGAGATTTTAGTAGGTGACCTACTGGTAACACGAGCAGGGCCTCGCGTAAGAGTTGGCATTTGCTGTCTTGTTAAGGAGACTCGTAAGAAATTAATGATTTGCGATAAGGTTTATCGTTTGAGAGTAAAGAAAGGTGTAATCCTGCCAGAATACTTGGCGATTATACTGAATGCGCCAAACGTTTTGATTGAAGTTGAAAAGCTAAAATCGGGTATTAATGATAGTGGCGTTAACTTAACGCAGAATAAATTTATTCAGCTTCAAATTCCTTACCCTTTAATCGAAGATCAAAAATCATTGACTCAAATAGTTACTGACAAAGTAGATTCCATCTCTCGATTAGATGAAGACATAGAAAAACAGATGCTAAAAGCAGAAAAAAACAAACAGTCGATTTTAGCCTCCGCTTTTTCAGGTGAACTGGGGAGCGCTTAAATGGCAATAGGTACGTTAACTCAAAAACTCAGGCCGGTAAAGATTGCATTTTTAGTTAACCCGACGGATAAAGCATCTGTTCAAAAAGCAATACACATTAATACTCTTCTCTGGGGAGGGATGTTTAACCCTTTAGTTCCTTGCTATAAAAAACTGCCTAAAAAATGGTCCGACCATAAGGCGAAAAGTGAAACTGCTCTGAGTGTTATCAAGGGTTACATTGAAGGATTTGATCCAGACTACTTCGTGAATATTTCTTCCTATAGTGCAGGGCAACTTGATATTAGCAAGGAGGTAATTGTTGATATCGAGGATTTGCTTAAGGGTTTTCGGCAGGATGCAGCGCCTACAGTTGGTGCTGGTATTTTTGAAGTGTTAAAGCAATTTAAACATGATGAGTTGCGTTTTTTAAGAAAAGATAAAATTGAATTTATTAAGGCAGACGTTGACGGGGCGTACAAATTATTTCTTTCGAGTATATATGGTGATTTAGGCGAGTTTGAGGATTTTTACTATAAATCCTTCTTGGGTGATATTGAGCCAGTTCGGCTTGATGCGTCTATTTCAGACTATACAGAGTTTGTGAAACCAAACCACATGTTCCCCCGTAGGTTGGGAGCTGTATATCTTGAGCAAAGAAGGCAAGGCCCATTTTTGTTTTATTTAGATGCTTCGCAGATATTGGATGTGATTGATTATTGGAATTTAAGGGCAGCGGGATACGATGTAGTGCCATTTCCAAAACAAGCCGAAAGTGAAGAGAAGGTTAAACAGCTCGCTGAGCAGATCATTGAAGAGGGGTATTGGCCATATCGTCACAATCAAGATATGTTCCACCATTCTACTTTTTTAAAAAGCCGTAGTACAGGCGAAGGTGAATTAGAAACCTTTTCCAAAAGTTTAAATGTAAAGAAACCCTCTAAGGGAAAAGATATTAAGTTTAGTCTCCAGCACTGGTACCCAAGGATATGGAATGACTGGGCTAGAAAAAACACCCAAGAGTATATTGTTCCCGCCTACTCGAGAGAGAGAAATGTTGAATTATTAGAAGGACAGCAAAACTTTAGAGTAAAGACTTTGGATCCTGAATTTGATCTTTTTTATGCAAATACCAGTTCTCCACGATTTGCCAATGAAATAGATTCACGAATATATGGCAATGAAGAGCTTTTGGCGCAGGCTATCCCACAAGGCGGTGAGCATTTGTCGCATGCAATAGGAAAATATTCATTGCGGGAATGGAGAATTTCAAAAACCGGACCCGTTTATCTTTCCGGTCATACAGAGCGGTCAATTAATTATCATCCTCCTTTAGCTGAACCAGTAATGACTGCATGGTTTAAAGAACAGGGTTGGGAAGTGAGGTTATCTCCCTCAGGAAAAATTGCTAAACAGATGGTTAGGCAGTTAGGAGGAATTTTGGGAATAGCTAATCTGCAACATGAAAAATTAATTACGCTGTTCCACGACTTAAATAATAAAGGTTTCATATCAGAAACTGATTTCAAGGGCCGTATTTCGAGAATAGTGAATGAGGATGAGGTTTGGATAAAGCGCGACCAGTTTATCCAAAACCTGTTAGCTAAGAATATTTTTCAGTTAGGTGTTCAAGTTATTTGCCCTGTGTGCTCACAAAAGTCGTGGTATGCACTAGAAGTTATGTCTGATGAATCTAGATGTTCTAGTTGTTTGAATGATTTCTCAATCCAATCTATTGGTCTTGATGATAAGCAATGGGCTTATAAAGCTACAGGGACTTTTGGGCTGCCCAAGCAGGCATATGGCGCTTACAGTGTATTACTAACCCTTCATACTTTAACAAGAGATCATCATGAAAAGATTACACCGATATTAAGTTTTGAAGCTAATAAGGGCAACAAAAATATTGAAGCAGACTTGTGTTTGTTTACTGAAAAAGAGTTTAGAGATGAAACTACACAAGAGCTTTTATTTGCTGAGTGTAAAACATATAACAAATTTGAAAAGAAAGATATTGAACGCATGAAGGTTTTGGCGGCGGAGTTTCCAGGATCCGTGCTTGTTCTCGCAACAATGCGTGAAAATTTGACTGAGGCTGAAAAAAGGCTTATTAAGCCACTGGTCAATAAAGGGCGCCGGTACTGGAAGTCAGAAAAAACCAATAACCCTGTGATCATCTTGACGGGCACAGAATTATTTTCTAATTACGGTATTCCGTATTGCTGGAAAGGCAAAGAAGGCAAAGCAGGGGAAATCGAAAAAGGAAACTTTTATGCAAGAAATTTAAGTGAAATTGCAGATGCGACACAGCAGATATACTTGGGTATGCAGCCGTACCATCAGTGGCGTGCTGAGCAGTGGCAAAAGCGGAAAAAGGTTAATTAGTAGAGAATATTTATGAGCGCATCTGAAATAGTAAACAAAGTCTGGAACTACGCTCACGTACTACGCGATGACGGTGTAGGTTACGGCGATTACGTTGAACAGATAACATTCCTTATCTTCCTGAAAATGGCTGATGAGCGTGAAACCTCTGGCCAGCAAGTAGCTGTGCCGGATGCCTACAGCTGGTCAAAACTGGTAAAGCTTGATGGTGATGCACTGGAAATTCAATACCGCCATACCCTGGAAGCTTTAGGTAAAGAAGCCGGTATGTTAGGTACCATCTTCCGTAAGGCGCAAAACAAGATACAAGACCCCGCCAAGCTGGAGCGCCTGATCAAAATGATCGAAAAAGAGGCCTGGTCTACCCTGCCGGTGGATGTGAAAGGTGAAATCTACGAAGGCCTGTTAGAACGTAACGCCCAGGATGTTAAAGGTGGTGCTGGCCAATACTTTACCCCGCGTGCATTGATAGAAGCGATGACAGAGGTGATGCAACCCGACGTTAGTAAACTGCACACCGTTGCCGACCCAGCTTCAGGCACGGGCGGTTTTTTGTTAGCGGCCTATGACTACATGGCCCCTAATGCAAAATCGAAAAAAGAACAAAAACACCTACGCGAGATGGCATTGCGCGGTAACGACATTGTTGATAGCGTAACTCGTTTATGCGCCATGAACCTTTACCTGCATGGCATAGGCAGTGCCGATGGTGAGTGCCCGGTAGTGAGCCAAGATGCCTTGGCCAAAGAAGTCGGTGATAAAGACCGTGTCGATATCGTGTTAGCTAACCCACCGTTCGGTAAAAAAAGCTCGATCACTGTTATTAGTGAAAAAACCGGCAAAGCCGAAACCGAAAAGCTCACCTACGAACGTGAAGACTTTTGGGCAACCACATCCAATAAGCAACTTAATTTTGTTCAGCATATTGCCAATATGCTGAAAATCGACGGTAAAGCCGCCGTAGTAGTACCCGACAACGTACTCTTTGAAGGGGGTGCTGGTGAAACTGTTCGCAAAAACCTGTTAGAACGTACCAATTTTCACACTATTCTTCGCCTTCCTACGGGTATCTTTTATGCGCAAGGCGTAAAAGCTAATGTTATCTTCTTCGATAACAAACCTGCTGCGAAAACAGCATGGACAAAAAAGCTTTGGGTTTATGACTACCGCACCAATGTACATAAAACGCTAAAACAAAATCGCTTAAATAAAGGTGATTTTGAAGAGTTTATCGCGCTTTATAAACCCAACGATATTAAAAAACGTAAAGCGACTTGGGATGAAGAAACAGGAGAAGGGCGCTGGCGTAGTTACAGTTATGATGAAGTGATAGCCCGTGATAAAACCAATCTAGATATATTTTGGTTAAAAGATGACTCACTAGAAGACACAGAAAACCTGCCTGCACCGGATATATTGGCATCCGAAATTGTTGAGCAATTGGAAGCTGCTTTGACCGAATTTCGTTCAGTTGAGGAAATACTAACGATTAATGGCGTTACGACATAATGGCTTACCCAACGACCATCAAACTGTTTTTAGCAAAGGGTCAACCTGATGGTTTGCGCACGGCGGAAATTTCTAATTGGTCTGGCTTGGCGATAGCTGGCCCTCGTTCAGAGCTTTCTGAACTGCGATCACGACCAGAACTAAAATCCCCTGGTGTTTATTTTTTAATTGGTGTTGATGAAAATACAGGTGATCAAAAAATCTATATTGGTGAGGCAGATAATGTTGCGGATAGACTCGGCCATAAGTCTCACAAAGACAGAGAGTTTTGGACCAAGGTTATTAGTTTTATCAGTAAAGACAATAACCTGACCAAGGCACATATTAAGTATCTTGAGGGGCAAGTAATTAACAGAGCAAATGAATTGGCGCTTGTTACCGATAATGGACAGGGAAGTGGCTCTAGTTTACCTGAGTCCGATGTCGCTGATATGAAACAGTATTTAGACAAAATTTTTCAATTATTACCGGTATTGGGATTAAATACTTTTGAAGTGCCTGAAGCTATCCCGTCAGATGCAAAAGAGTGGATGTTTTGTTCAATTAAAGGATTAATCGCTAAAGGACGACGTACATCAAACGGTTTTCTTGTTGCAGAAGGTTCGCAAGCGGTGAAAAAGCATCGCCCTTCAGCTAAATCTTGGCAAATTAAACGGGAAGAATTAATTGCAAACAAAACACTAACGGATGCGGGTGATCATTATGTATTTGCCCGTGATTTTGAGTTTAGTAGCCCGAGTGCAGCAGGCGCTACAGTTAGAGGCGGGTCGACGAATGGTTTAACTGCTTGGAAAAACAAGGCAGGGCAAACGCTTAAAGATTTGGATAATTAAGTTGCTAATTTTAATTATATTACGAAGTTAATGGATACTTATACGTCACTTAAATTAACCAAAATCGTCCTATCGATAGTAGGTCAGGTCTGTAAACTTCTTGGTATCAAAAGTTTTATCAAGCCCAAAAATCAGATGAGCGTAGCTTCACGCTTTTTCTTATTATTCGAAAATCACGGCATTCACAAAAACCAAATACCTGGTTTCTTTGGCCATGGGTTAAAGCTCGTTGATGTAAAAGATGAAGACAGTATTCTGATTAAACTTGATGAAGAGATACTGAATGATGCTTGCGAAATGTTTGCTGTACGTCGTGAATGGCTAGATGGTGCCGACAGTCAGATTTACCCATTACATGATTTTTACAAACAGCCAAGGGAATTTGAGGCATTCATTTGTGAAATTAAAAGCAACGACCCCGATAGTTTGTACGCTGAGCTAATTGTTTCGTACGATAGACTCCAAGAAGAAGACGCCCTGTTAATTTTAGAAGAGACGATTGGTTATATTGGTGAGAAGCCAATATATCGCCACCATATTTGCAATGGGTGGGTTTTTAAATATTGGAAGTGTCGCGCCTACTTGGCTGCATGTATTGCACTGTCGTGTAAAAACAAAGTTTGGGTTAAAGGATATGAAGTACCCATTAAAGAGATAAACCGCCTGAAGGAGGGCTCACAGTTTATTTTTAGTAATGATAACCAGCACAATGGTTTTTCTACTAAGACATGGTACCCGGAGGATATGGCGTTATTACCGGACGTATATTTGAATAAAATTGACCCGGAAAAAGATAACTTTGGTGTTCGTGCTGCTTTATCGCTTTGGTTGGAACTATACGACAAGGGGCTAATGCATACTGACTACCCAGGTGAAAACCCTAGAAGTAGGTTCGAGGGTGCTTTGAAATTAACTGCCAGGCAATAAAAAAGACCTAGTCCGAAACGAACTAAGTCCTTGTTATTCAATGGTGCCTGGGGCCGGAATCGAACCGGCACGACTGTTAAGGTCGCGGGATTTTAAGTCCCGTGTGTCTACCAATTTCACCACCCAGGCAATCAAATTGAGCGCGAATTTTACCCTATGATGACGATAATGACGAGTGGAAATTATTATAAATTTATAAATTTTTTAGCAGACCTTCATTAATGGCCAATTTAACAAGTTCGATATCGTTAGAAACGCCTAGTTTTTCGTGTGCTCGATAGCGATGCGTGTTAACTGTTTTGGGGCTGATCGATAATGAATTGGCAATATCTGCAATTCTATGGCCATCAACAATTTTTGTTACTATTTGTAACTCTCTACTGCTTAACTGGCTAAAAACATTCTTTTCTGGTTCTTGCCCACTGAAGATTAAGTTGGTTGCCACTGCAGAGGACAGGTAGTTTTTACCTTGGTAAACCGACATAATCGCGCTTGTCATTTCATTAACCGCGCAGCCTTTATTGATATAACCTTTAGCACCTAACTTTATAGCCTGATGCGGGATAGGGCCATCGTCATACACACTTAGGGCAATAATTTTAGAACTGGGTTCGCGCCTTAATATTCGTTTCAAAGCTTCGGCGCCACCTATACCCGGCATATTTAAGTCCATTAGGATAACGTCTGGCTTGAGTTGTTCGGCTAATTTAACGGCTTCTTCACCCGATGAGCCAATCGCCACAACTTCAATATCCGGGTCAGATTGCAAGATGTGCTCTATACCACTTCTAACTAACTCATGATCGTCAACAAGTAGAACCTTAATACTATTCGAATTCATTAGATATTGATTTTCTTCAATTAATTAACCTAGCGCTCATCTTGACTAGCATAGACTAAATCAAAGATAATGCCCACGCTTTTTGGTATTAGGCCTTAGCCTAATTAAAAGGGAAGTTGGTACGATTTAATCAAACCCAACGCTGCCCCCGCAACGGTATATAAGTAACATGTATCAACAGCCACTGTGTCAAAACATGGGAAGGCGATACATCGGTTAACAGAACATTAGCCACTTATGAGCCCGGAGACCTGCCAAAGGCAAACCGGTACGTTGCGGGTGGGCAACTGGGCTGACGTTGATTCTTTTTGTTTTTTTCAACCTCAAATTTTCCTCTCGTGGTGTCTTCTAATTGGCGCGGGGCTGCGCCTTACAACGAGGAAAACTCATGAAAAAAACTATTCTAGCGGCAAGTATTGCTGCTGCACTTTCGTTAACTCACACCATTGCATTTGCTGAAAATGATGAAGCGATGGTTGTGACGGCTAGCCGAACGAACGAACTTTCTAATTTACCTGCTAGCGTTACGGTAATTACGGCTGAGGACATACAAAAAAGTCCAGCTCGCACATTACCTGAGCTGTTATCTGAAGAAGTAGGTATCAACACTACCAGCTTATTTAGTCACGGAAGTAGGGCCTCTATTGGTTTACGAGGATTCGGGGAAACATCAACGCAAAACACACTTATTTTGCTAGATGGCCGCCGCTTAAATAGTATTGATTTATCCGCGGTGAATTATGCTGCTATACCCTTTGAGAATATTGAACGCATAGAAATTATTCGAGGCATTGGCGGAGTGCTCTATGGTGATGGTGCAACTGGAGGTGTTATTAACATTATTACTAAAGACCCCAGCCGTTCAGATAATTACAGCAAGTTAAAAGCAACGTTAGGTTCTTATGATCATAGAGAACTTAACGCTTTTACTGCCTTTTCGAATGAAAATTTTAGCATAACAGCCAACATTAACTCTCAAGAAAATGATGGCTACCGTGATCACAACAGTTTTGACCAAAATAGTGGTCAGCTGGATGTGCGAGTCCCTGTTTCTGATGGAGAGGTGTACTTAAAACTAGGTGCATTCCAGCAAAATAACGAGTTTCCTGGTGTTAGAACTGTCGATCCAACAATAGCTCTTAATGAGTTGTCATTTAATAGGAAAGGTACAAGTACTACCAATGATTGGGGTGACGAATACACCGAGTATGCAACGCTAGGTTACAGTGTTGAGCTTAATGATAACGATGCACTGATTGTCGACGGCGGGTACCGACGTAAGAAAAGTCGTTCACAATTCGATTATGGGTTTGGTTTTGGGGATTATGCGGAAAGCTCTATTGGTACGCTATCATTCACACCTCGTATTGTGATGGATAGAAATATTGCTGGCATACCTACTAGCTGGACTGTCGGTATCGATTTATACACCTATGATTACAAATCTAATCGTTCAAATTTCAAAGCGAATATAGGACAACCCATTCACAAAATTGATGTTGAGCAAGAAAGTAAATCAGTTTACGGGCTAACAACCGCTCAGTTAACAAACAAAACAGCTGTAACTGCAGGTGTGCGGGTTCAAACTGTTCGTCAGCAATCGCAGCATTTAGCAGATGCAGCAGCACCTGGTGCATTTTTCCCAACACAAGCCCCTGACTTAAACACGTCAGATACGGAAAATAGTTATGAGTTGGGCATCAAGCACCAAGTTTTAAATGATTGGAGTGTGTACGGGCGCCTTTCTCGAAGTGTGCGTTTTGGTACGGTTGATGAGCTGTTCGAGTTTGATAATTCTTCTAATCAAGTATTTTCGGTATTAGAGCCACAGGTATCTAGAAATATTGAGGCAGGCGTTAGCTTTAATAATAATGTTATAAGTGGAACATTGTCTGTATTCCATCAAGACATTACTGATGAAATTCACTTTAATCCAGCTAGCTTCCAAAACATTAACTTTGATGATACTGAGCACAACGGTGTTGAGCTGTCTGTTAACGCGAAGCTTAGTGATAAAACAGCAATTAAAGCGGGCTATACTTTTTTAGACGCGGAATTTACTAAAGGCGTCAATGATGGCAACACAATACCGCTGGTTCCAGAACATACTTATAATCTATCTTTACAAAGCGAATTACCTTTGGGTGTAAGTGCAGCTGTAAATTGGAATTATGTTAGTTCATCGTTGTTTGCTAACGATTTAACCAACACATTTGGGAAGAGTATTCCATCGTATCAAACCGTTGATTTGAAAATTTCTAAACAAATTTCTGCGCTTGAACTGGCACTGCAGGTGAACAATTTATTTGATGAGGAATATTTCAACTTTGGTGTGAATAGTACAGCAACGCCCGGGCGATTTAATGCCTATTCTCTACCAGAACGAAATGCGTATTTAACGGCTACGTATACGTTTAAATAATAGTTCGAATAGATGTTGAGGGGAGAAGGTTAAGCTTTCTCCCCTTTTTTAGTCCCAAGGTAAAACCCAGTTGCTGCCTTGATGCACACCGTATATCGCATCCACACCATATACCGTTTTTAGAGTATCAGCTGATAGCACAGTCTTAGGAAGCCCTCCCGATACTTTCCGTCCTTCATCTAATAAAATAAGTTGTTGGCAATAACGCATCGCTAAATGCAGTTCGTGTAAAACAACAATAACCGTTCTGCCTTTTTCAGCTAGTGATCGTAGTAATGACATAACTTCTAGTTGATGGCGTGGATCGAGTGCTGCAATGGGCTCGTCTGCCAGTAAAACATCACTTTGCGTTGCCAATGCGCGCGCTAGCATGACTCTAGATCGCTCGCCACCAGATAGCTCATTAACTGGGCGGCCGATTAGGTGTTCAATGTCAGTATCTTTAATCGCTTGTTCAACGGCTTGCATATTCACGTCATCAAGATGATGACTGTCAACATGTGGATGGCGACCCAGCATAACGACACGCTCAACGTTCATTGGCCAGTGGCATTCGCCTGTTTGTGGCAGGTACGTTACTTTTTTAGCTAGCTCTAATCTGGGTATTGACTGTAGCTGTTTTCTTCCTAATTCGATATTGCCCGACTCAAGCATTTGCAGGCCTGCTAAAGCACGCAGAAGAGTGGACTTACCAGCACCATTTGGACCAATTAAACCAATCAGTTGCCCTGTGGGGAATTCGACACTCACATCTTTTAAAATATCCTTACCGGATAACGTCACATTAAGATTTGAAGTAATGAGTGTCATGACGCCCATTCCCGTTTTGATTTTAGTATTAAATGTAAGAAAAAAGGTGCACCCAGCAAGGCTGTTATAACACCTATTTTTAATTCTTGTTGAGTCGGTAATAAACGAACGACAATATCTGCAGCCAGCAGTAAAACCGCGCCACCTAAGGCACTACTTAGCAATAAACGGCCGGGTTGGTAACCAACAAAGCGGCGAAGTAAATGTGGAACCACCAATCCTACAAAGCCAATGCCACCACTAACAGACACCGCAGCACCCACTGCTAGCGCAACGCCTAATATGATACGTTTGTTCAAGCTTTGCAGTTGTACACCTAGCGATTGAGCAGCGTCCTCACCTAATGACAACACGTCCAAATCGCGGCGTGTACTTAACATTAACCACCAGCCTAACAGTGTTGGAATTAGAATTAACCAAACGTGAGTAAAGCTTCGGTCTGCTAAAGAGCCCATCAGCCAAAAGAATATTTCCAATGAGGCGTAAGGGTTTGGGGATAAATTAAGTGCTAAGGCTGTTAATGCTGCGGCAAGGCTACTAACGGCTACACCAGCGAGAATAAGTGTCAGCATGCTGTTGTTATTGCCAGTTAATAGGTAAAGAAAAATAACCGCTAATAGCGCACCCAGAATACCACCCAACGGTAAAGCCAGCGGGAAAACAGAGGCCAGCCCAAAATAAAAGACAATAACCGCGCCCAAAGCGGCACTGGTTGAAACCCCAATGACGCCGGGTTCAGCCAATGGATTACGAACCATCCCTTGCAGAGCAGCTCCAGATAAACCCAAAGAGGCGCCAATAAACACAGCTAATAAGGTACGAGGTAAGCGAATCTCTTCAAATATAATAGAATCTAATGTGGATTTGTTATTAAATATATCTTCTATGCTATTGACAATACTTATGTTTACATCACCAATCATAAGCGAGAAAGCAATAAGTATGAGTAATCCACTGGCAAGAAGCAACGTTAAACCCCTTTCCTGATCGCTGCTATTGAGACTTATTTTCATAGAGATATTAATGGGTTTTACTCAGTAAATTCTGTTGTATATAACGTGCTGCAGCAATACTCGATGGGCCAGCACAGCTCCAATATCTATCAGGGATCATTATTTTTTGTACCTGTTTCAGCGCCGCGTAGCGGTTAATGGCCTCATGCCGCAAAACTTGGTGTGCTAACGAATCGGTATTCTCGTTTAGACGACCCAAGAGAAGAACATCTGGTTTTGATGCCAGAAGAGACTCTAAAGATAATGGGGCAATGAAATCCAAATTTAATTCCGCTGCAACATTACTCAACCCAGCAATGTGCAAAATTTCATTAACGATGGTCTGCTGGCCTGCGGTAAAGCCATTGGCATAGTAAACAGCTGCTCGTTGAGATCTGTTATCTTGTGCCGCAATGATGTTAGCTAACTGTTTGCGCATAGCCAGAACAAGCGCCTCGGCACGAGCAGGTTCGCCAATTTGCTGACCTAAAAAGCGCACTTGCTGAAAAATGCCGTCACTGTTAATAGGTAAGCCTAACTTGATCACCTTATAACCTAACTCTTCAAGTAGCTGGTTAGTTGGTTGGGCGGTAAATTCACCAGCAACAATTAAGTCTGGCTTAAGTGCCATAATCTCTTCAATACGGCTACTATGTTGATGATATTGAGCCGCTTTTTGGTATAAATAAGAGGCTTCTGGGTTCGCTGCTAATGGCGTAATAGCAATTAACCGCTCGGGCGGTAATAGTGCCATTAATAGCTGATCGGCACATAGGTTTAACGAAACAATTCGCTGAGGTTTTGCTAGTACATTAGCGCTGATCAATAAGCTGATAAAAAAGGCGATGAGTCGCTGTGTTTGTTTCAATTGCATGCCAGTAATTATACGGCTATTTAACAAAAAACAAGGGATATAAAAAAGGCTAAACCTGAAGATAAGGTTTAGCCTTTTTGTTGACTCACTAAAAAATGTAACCTTTCTTACATAACAATCTGCCAGATATAAGAGATTAATAATGCAACTTGAACAACAAAGAAGATACCGCGAATCAGCACAGCAATAGCTGAAGTAGAAATCAGATGTACGATAGATTGAGCCACTCTAGCATACAGAATGTACATAACGGTTGGTTCCAATAAAGCCATTTGACCCGCCAAAGAGGCCGTTAATACGACGGCAGCAAAAACCGGTAGCAGTTCAAGGCTGTTTAAGTGTGCACGGGTTAATCGTTGACCAAATCCGGGTACATCTGAGCCATCCGGTTTAAAGCCGTTTATAGGAATACCGCGCTTAAGAACAAGGTCACTAACCGCACGAAATGTGGCTATCGATAAAACAAGAATTAAGGTCCAAAACGCGAACCCGCCTAGGGCTACAACTGCATTACTCATATTTATATCTCCTAAACTTATTATTAGTTTGTATCACTGTTCACCAACATAGTGATTCAGATATAGTATCAGAGTATTTAATTAACCCTTAATGAAAAGGCTCCTCTATGAAATTACTCAATGTTGGTTTACTCGGTCATGAAATTCCTTGCCTATTAGACAGTAACAATAGAATTCGCTCTTTAGAGGGTGTGTGTGATGTTATTTCATCTGATTTTTTAGCCAACGATGGTTTACAGGCACTGAAAAACCTCGATGTTGATAGTCTGCCCATTATAGAAAAGCCTGACCGCATTGCTGCGCCGTTATTAAACCCAGGCAAGATCATTGCTGTTGGTTTAAATTATGATGAGCACATTAAAGAAACAGGGGGCAAGCAGCAAGACGAGCCGGTGCTATTTACCAAAGCAGTTAGTGCTTTAAGCGGCCCCTTTGATCTTATTGAACGACCTAAAGGCGCGACACAAGTGGACTGGGAGATAGAGCTTGTCGTTATTATTGGTAAGCCAGCTCGGTATATTTCAGAAGACGATGCAGAAGCGCATATTGCTGGTTTCTGTACGGGCATTGATGTATCTGAGCGATATTTTCAAAAAAGTCGAAGTGGCCAGTGGCTTAAAGGTAAAAGTGCAGATACCTTTGCACCTATTGGGCCATATTTTGTGACCTTGGATGAGTTTAAACAGTACCAATCATGCGCTGTGAGCTTAGATGTTAATGGTAAACGGATGCAGGCCAGCAATACCGATACGATGATACATTCGGTTAAGAAATTGGTGAGTTATATTAATGAGTTTATGAGCCTTCAACCGGGTGATTTAATTTTTACCGGCACGCCAGAAGGAGTAGGGCTTGGTATGAACCCACCACAGTTTCTTAAAGCAGGCGACAAAGTGGTTGCCGAAGTCGAAGGACTCGGTACTCAACAGCATAACGTTGTTGATTATAGCGCTTAGAAACTAGCAAAATATTATGGCTGGTCAAAATTAGACCAGTTTTTATAAGTAGTCGCCAGCACTACCTTTTTTTCGCTTTACGATACTTCTTCACAAAGTTATCCACAGTTTTAGTGGATAACTTTTAAAAGCCCTTTTCATTCCAACTTGATTTACGTACACTATTCAAGTGTCTTATAGAAAAGAGTTTTATCATGATCGAAAAAGTAACAAAACATGGAGGAGCGCGTGCTGGAGCAGGTCGCAAAAAAGGCTCTTCAAGCTATGGCGAACCTACCAAGGCCGTTAGAATACCAGAAAGCCTTATGGCGACTGTTAGCGAATTACTGGAACACAAAAAGCAAAAAATTAACGCTGAAAAAATACCTTTTCCTAATATTTTTTTACCCGATTTAGATAGCCCCGTACCATCTATCCCACTCTATGGTGTCAGTGTTGCCGCTGGTTTCCCGTCACCGGCCGATGATTACATAGAAAAAAGACTTGACCTGAATGAACTCCTTATTAACAAGCCTGCGGCTACTTTTTTTGTTAGAGCAGAAGGGGAGTCTATGCTGGGCGCTGGTATTCACCCCGATGATATCCTTGTGGTTGATCGATCCGTTCATGCGGGCGTGGGTAAAATAGTTGTTTGTGCTCTAGATGGCGAGTTAACTGTTAAACGGCTGCGCTCAAAAGAAGGTAAATTGGTGCTTGCTCCCGAGAACCCAGATTACCCGGATATACCCATAAAAGAGGAAGTGGACATGGTTATTTGGGGTGTGGTAACGAGCGTTATCCACAATGTATAAAAACCTATAAAAACGCTAACTTACCGTGAAATACCCCGCAAACATTGCACTGGTTGATTGCAATAATTTCTACGTCAGTTGTGAACGATTATTTCGCCCTGACTTATTGAATAAACCAGTGGCTGTGCTCAGTAATAATGATGGTTGCATTGTTTCTCGTAGCCAAGAGGTTAAAGACCTAGGCATAAAAATGGCCGTCCCTGTCCACCAAGTCAGGCAGCTGGTTAGACAGCACGATATACAACTGTTTTCCTCTAATTACCCTTTGTATGCAGATTTATCCGCACGCATCATGCATAGCCTGACTGCTTTTTCGCCCTCGGTAGATGTTTACTCGATAGATGAGGCTTTTATCGATTTGGAGCGACATAACGTTAACGCAACTGACTTAGGCTTAGAGATAAAAAACAGCCTAGCACGCTGGGTTGGTATACCGGTTGGGGTAGGGATAGGCCCAACAAAAACGCTGGCTAAACTGGCAAATTATGCGGCAAAGAAATGGCCAAGTAGCGGTGGGGTAGTAGATATTAACGAACCCATTAGGCGCCAGAAGATAATGCAAATAACGCCGGTTGGCGAAGTGTGGGGCGTTGGCCGCCGATTAAACGAAAAGCTTAATACGTTGGGTATTGAAACTGTATGGGATTTGCAATCTCAACCCATCAATTCAATAAAAAAGCACTTTAATATTACCTTGGCTCAAACAGTGCAAGAATTGCAAGGGACTCCAGTTATGTCTTTTAATGAAGAGCAAAAACCAAAGCAACAAATTATTTGCTCTAGAAGCTTTAAAGATAAAGTGACTGATCGGCAAGAACTTGAACAAGTATTGAGTGTTTTTTGTCTTAAAGCAGCTGAAAAACTAAGAGCCCAGCAGGGTGTTGCGCTGCAAGTGAGTGTTTTTATTCGTACCAGCCCATTTGATAAAAAACCGTTTTATTCTGAAAAAGCGACTTATAAATTAAAATCGGGCACACAAGATAGTCGGGATTTAATTAAAATCGCCAAAAAACTATTAGCGGGTATTTTTCTCCCAGGCTATCAATATCAAAAAGCGGGTGTAACCTTAGGAGATATACAGCTGGCTCAAAGCAGTGTGATCCATCAGCAGGATATATTTAACAGTCAGTCGACAGGCAATGAAAAAAGCGTAACTCTGATGAAAACGATGGATGCCATTAATTCACGATTTAATAACAGCCTTCGTTTTGCTGCAGCAGGTAATAAGTCATTACAGCAGTCAGTTCCCATTAATAGGTCTAGCCTTTATACAACAAACTGGAAAGAAATAGCGCGGGTTAAATAGATTCTATAAAGCATCTATATTTCAATAAGTTGCAATTAATAAGAAACCTAATTTATTATTATTTAGCTACTACTCTCTACCGGATTTGTTTTGCTTACCAATTAGACCAGCTATCCTCTAGCTTTTCGGTAACTGCTCAACGCAGGAATGATGGCGGCAAAAATGGACGTAATGATTAACGCAGCCATCAAATACAGGCTATTTTCGGTCAATAAATTTAATTGAATAGGTAGCCCGAAATGCGATATTAAATAATCCTGTAAGAAAAATAGGCAAAGAGCCAAAAGAGCGATTGCTAAAACACAACTTAGCAGTGTAATCAGTAGGGCTTCTAGCTCAATGAGTAAAAACAAAATATAGGGCGGTGCGCCAATAACACGCAGTAAGTGGATTTCACGGCTGCGCTCGCGAATCGATGCCAGTAGCATTGCGCTAACCCCCAAGCAGGCAGCAATAAAAACCAATGCAGAGACTAACAGTAGCGTATTTTCTAAAACACTCATCATTTGCCAGAGTTCTGATAAAGCAACCCCTGGCAAAATAGCCAGTAAAGGTTCTTGTTTGTATTGATTGATCATCCTTTGAAACTGGAATGTGGTCATTTTTGATTTAAGACCCAGCATAAAAGCATTAAGGCTTTTGGGTTTTAAATTGGTTTGTTCTAGTTCTGCTTGAGTGAGTGTATTGTTATGTGTTTTCACGCCTTGTTGCCAATCGGTATGAATGGCTTCAATACCTTGCAAGCTAACATGCAAGGTTTGATCAACCGGCGTTCCGGTAGCTGCTAAAATCCCAACCACGGTAAAGGGTCGATCATCGTGCATACTAAAACTAGTGGCGGCAAGACCATGAGCCAAGGTGATTTTATCACCCAATTGATAACCGAGTTGTTGTGCGACATTGGAACCCAATACGACATCAAACAACTGACCAAATGCCTGTCCTTGAGTAAATGCTAAACGATGCTGTTTGCCATAGCTGAAATAGCGAAAATAGTCTGTCGAGGTGCCCAGCACACGATAGCCTTTGTGTGAATCACCGAGAGACATCGGGATCGCCCATTTCACTTTTTCATTGCTGGCAATATTGTCGTAGGTTTCCATACGGATATTGTTGGTCGGCGAGCCGATTCTAAAAACAGAATATAACAGTAAGTTGAGACTGCCTGTTCTAGCACCAACAATCAGGTCAACACCGGACACGGTATTAGAGAAATTCTCTTTAGTTTGTTGACGAATTTGCTCGACACCAAGTAACACAAAAATACTCACTGTCATCGCCATCAATGAGAGCATAACTGAGCCTTTACGGTCGAGTAAGCTTTGCAGGGCCAGTTTGGCTAGCATGAGGCTGAACCCCCTAATTGATTGATATCATGCAAAGATTCAACATTCTCAAAATAACTGGATAAGCTAAGGTCATGGCTGACGAACAGTAATGTCATGTTGTTATCAGCCACTATCGTCATTAACAAGTCCATAAAGGCGTCTCTATTTTTCATGTCTAGCGAAGAGGTAGGTTCATCAGCCATCAGTAAACGCGGTTTGTTGATCAAAGCGCGGGCAATGGCAACGCGTTGCTGTTGCCCAATACTTAGCTCGCGGGTAGGGCGGTACCATTCTTTCTTGGCGATGTGCAATGCATTTAATAGCTCTTGAGTTTCTTCGTTTAGGTCGATTGAGGACTGTCGTTTTGCAAACCGAGTCGCCAACAAGATATTGTCGACTGGACTGAGGTAGGGAACCAAATTAAACTGCTGGAATACATAACCGATATGCGCAGCACGGAAGCGATCACGCTGTCGGCCGCTCATTTTATCTAAAGGTTGGCCAAGAACGTTCAACTGTCCATCGCTCGGCGGAAGTAAACCACTCAACAGGCTCAGTAAAGTTGATTTGCCACTACCTGAAGGGCCGTGTAAAAATATCCGCTCTTCGCTAGCTAAAGACCAATGGGGAATATTTAATATATTCTGCTCAGGCTGTGCCGGGTAGTGAAAGCGGATATTGGTGAGCTCAATGGCCATTAAACGCCTCAACAATGCATCAATTAAAGTGCTATAAATGATATAATGTAACATTGTAGAATGAAATCAATTTTTAAAATTTTTGAGTGCTTAACATAATGCCTAAACTATTAAACGTAACGTTTTTTATATTCGCCACATTGACGCTCTTAGCATGTGAGATGCCAGATAGTGAGGTTGTTAACGAAGCAATAGATCCAGTATTGAGGCCAGAAGTAGTAGAGTCGCCAACTAAGCAACCGTTAATAACTGATAAGCCTGAACAGGCAACACTGTCAGAATCGAGCTTCAAAACCATTGAATGGACGAAGTTGATGCCGAAAGAAGACTTAGAAATACTTCTTAATCCGCCTAGCTACATAAATGATATTGAAGATGGTTCATTTGAAGATCAGATTAGTAGCCAGGTTGCTAATGCCCTTGCTGCTGCCAGCGATGATCCCTATCAACAGGCACTCTCTTCAACACGGATTGTTCAGGAAATGGATGGGCAAGCGATTCGTATTCCAGGCTTTATTGTGCCCTTGGAATTTGATGATGAACAAACCATCACTCAGTTTTTTCTAGTACCTTTTTTTGGTGCCTGCATTCATGTGCCGCCACCACCACCTAATCAAATTATTTTTGTAAACTACCCAAAAGGCTTAAAAGTAGAGGCTTTGTATGACCCTTTCTGGGTATCGGGTATTGTAAAAACATCGCTTGTTGAAAATGAGGTGGCAACAGCCGCTTACAGCATGCAGATGCAATCATTTGAGCTTTACTCAGAATAAACCATTAAAAATCAATCGGCGATACAAGCCATTAGCTGCGGTTCTAAGGCGTCATCGAGGCGGTCAGAAATAATTTCAATACGGCTTTCCAAGCACTCGTCCAGTCCAATCTCTGTTAACGTATCGTTAGCAAGGTTATAAGCAAAAAAACCAGCCTCAGTTATAAAAACGGCCTTCATTCGTTCGACTTGCAAGCCGGTTAAAAATACCAGTAATTTTTCGCACTGAAAAACCTTATGAGGAGAAAAGCGCCAGCCGATACTTTTATATCCTTCACCCTCATTGATGGCCTTTAAGAATCCGCAAGCCGGTATGTCAGCCTCTGAAACAAGTGGTTTTGAACCCGATGCGTGATGATGGGGAAGGGACGCTTGGTATGAACTGGAGGTTGAGCCCTGTAATGCTGAAAAGGGTATTTCCCCATGCTGGATAAAAATAACACGTGTGTTGGTCTGTCCTCGTTGTTTCACGTAAGCAATTAAGTTGGCCTTATCAGTGTCTTGATATAAGTCCAACTTATTTCCAACAACGGTATCGGCAATTGCAATTTGCTGGTTAAACGTTTCATGCTGGGTATAGCGTGAGTCAGACAAGTTTCTTGCATCCACCAAGGTAATAGTTTTCTGCAAGCACAAGACCTCCTGATAATACTCCATAGAAAGCGCCTGCAATACTTCTTTAGGGTGTCCGAGCCCGGTGGGTTCAATCAGTAAATGATCTGGTTTAGCTTTCGCTAAGAGTTGGTTTAAGGCAGTTTGCATAGGTAAGCCGGCAGCACAACACATGCAGCCTCCGGGTACTTCACGAATGAAAATCCCCTCGTCGGTTGAATGTTGACCGGCTACAACACTGCCGTCGACACCAATTTCTCCAAATTCATTGATTAATACCGCCCAGCGTTCATCGTTTGGTTTGCATTTAAGTAAATGCAAAATTGCAGAGGTTTTTCCAACACCTAAAAAGCCTGTAATGATGTTGGTGGGAACGGCTTGAATGTTACCGCTTTCAAAGCTCATTGCTGTCAGTGATCCTAACGTGCTGATTATCAACATCAACGTGTAAATAAAAACACGATTTGCGGCCGGTATGGCAAGCAGCTCCTTGTTGCTCGACTTCACAAAGAATAACATCGCCATCACAATCGAGCGACATGGCTAGCAATTTTTGCCAGCTACCACTGGTTTCACCTTTAATCCAAAGCTGCTGACGGCTTCTCGACCAGTAGGTCATGCGCTGAGTTGCAATTGTCTGTGCAAGTGCCTCTTTATTCATCCAGGCGAACATTAATACCGACTGGGTGTTTGCATCTTGAGTAATAACAGGAATTAAACCTTGCTCGTTAAAAGCAAGTTGCTCTATAACTTCAGGTAATGCTAATAAACTGTTGTTACTTTTTTGCTCTAAGGCGATAAAGTAGTCGCGTTTCAATTTACACCAGAATCTTTATCGTTAGGGCAGGCGCAGTTTTCATGGTCTAGTGCATTACAAAGGCGGTAATTAAACCAATGGCCAATGGCAACGAAGCAGGCGCCTAAAACTGTCAGTGTCTTTTCACCTGACTCACCAATTCGCTCTTCTCCTAAAGCTAAGGCCAAGATGAGTAGCGCCACTCCAATTGCGCCTAAATAGAACAGTTGATAGCGTTTGTGCTGTTTGCAGCCCAAGGTTAAAGCGTAAAGACTGCTTGGAATGACAGCCACAACCATCCATAGATGGAAGTTCTCATTATCTAATCCCAGTGCCGCCATACTGGGTAGTAAAACCAATAAAATCGGTAGGGCTAAGCAATGGAAGGTGCATAATAATGATAAACCAATCGCTAGTTTGTCTGTCATCACTTGTGTTGTTTTCATTTAATAGTTTCCTAGGTTGTTAGGCTGTATGTGCTAAACAATCAGCACAAATGCAGTTCATTTCAAATTGGGGGCTTATAAGCTTGAATCCGGCTTTGTCAACGGTCGTTTGAAGTTCCGCCATAGTAGCTGGCTTAATGTTGATTTCTTTAACTTTATTACATTGCCCGCAAATCAAAAATTGCGACACACCATGAGCATGGTCGCAGCTAATATGCTCGCAAGCGATGTACTTATTTGCTAATTTGAGCTTATGAACCAGTTTTTCACTTTCTAGAAAATCTAAAATACGATAAACCGACATGGCGGCAAGGTCTTGATTGTATTGTTTCTTTACCTCAGCGATTAATTCATAAGCGGAAAGAGCCATCTCAGACTGTATAAGCCCCGTTAAAACTAGCTTTCTTTTTTCCGTCAATCGGGTGCCGTGATCTTTGCAATGACGTTCTGCAGATTGAAGGATGCTATCTGTGTTATCCATAAATGTGGCCTAAAAGTTAATAGTACGGTTATTGTGTCGGAGTGTTATCCCACCTTGCCCTGTTTGATTAATCCACATGGTATTTATTTCTTCAATACCCGTAAAAAACTCAAATAAATTCACGGTTATTGAGGGCAGGGAAGTGCTGTCCTGACAGTGGTATTTATAGGTGACCATTATTTCACTGTGGTTCTCATCATGATGCTTCCCATTATCGTTATGTTCATGCTTATGGTTACTTGAACTTCTGTCATGATCATTATCCTGATGGTCTATGTCGATAATTTTGGATAGGTCGACAGACATATTAATCAGCTTGCAATGGGCATCAGACATTAAGAAAAGAGCCTCAGGTTGACGAAGCGTTGAAGCAGCTTTATCAACCGCCTTAAGGTCTTTTGATGATTTCGCCTGATGCTCAAAACCAACGAGGTTCATAGCGGGTGATTTAAATTGAATTTCAAGCGCATTCTCTTCGGCCACTACCATTAGCTCAGATACGCCATGAACATGTGCATCTAAGTTCGTCCTTGCTTCCTCAGCCTGTATTGCAGCGCTTAGGAAAACTAGATTAAAGCTAACGAACTTAAGTAATGTGTTCTTCATTCTAGTGACCCTCTAGGTAATAGTTTTTTTTAATCTTCAATCTGCCAGAATGGTTAAGCGGTATATCGCTTTAGATATCGAGATACCTGATATTATTAGTATCGATTACATCATTGAGATAGCATGCATCCCATGCGATGAAAGTTATGATACAACATAACATTTATATCGTAAAGGCTACACGTTTAAGCCAAAAATCAAAACGTGACCAAAGGGTTTCGACATAACTTTGTCTTAAGCCTGTACCTTGGCCGAGCAGATAATAAATAACCTCGCTAATTCACACATTAAAAAAGAGTAGTCCCTGTTAAATGGCTTTATTTATATAAATAACCCGTTAACTAAAAATTAATAAAGTGGGTGTCCGACAATATTGGGAGGAAAACAGCCCTAGGATGACTCTAACTGGTTGATAGAGTTACCATTAGGCCCCTCTCTTTTTTCAAATTTCGGCATGTTTTCGATCTTATGAGTACACGTGCGTTGTTCCCTTACTATGTTGTCAATGATAATTGCTGAGCTTGTTTAATTTCTCAACTTAAAAAATTAAGGTAGTGTTACTAAAGGCTACTATTTATTTTGTACTTGATTTTTTGTAAGGATAGTCTGACAAACCAGGTGCAATATTTCTGCTTTCAACATCATAAAGAGTAGGATGGTTTTTTAGCCATAACTGATAATCGTAACCTTGCAAACTATGATCTTCTGTACAGTCAACGCTCCAGTGATATAACCAATACCCGGCAACTACAGCTCTAACGTTTATGTTAAGACTTCCTTCTTTCATATTAAAATCATGCTCTACAGTTTTTGGATTTTTAACATTCGTAGTATTAGGGTGAGGCACTAATTCTAAGCTGACCATTCGATTCCACTGGTGATCATTGTTGACACCACCTGTTGATATATCAATTTCAGAATTATCGTCAATATCTACCTCAACTATTCGAGTTAGGGCATAAGTACGATATTCTTTCTTTAATATATCAAATGCCCTGAGATACCAATGTATGCCATTATCAAAAATAGCATGCGCCCTAATAGTTTTATCTGATCGTCCATTTTTAATAGAGCGGTAAACCATATGAAGTGGTCTTTTGCTAGATATTGAACGAGTGATAGTCGACAGAAAATTTACTTTAGGTAGGGAGATTCTAGGAGGGCACATTATTCCATCGAACTCTGACATACCCAATGCATCTGATATTCTAGAAGTTCTTAACTTAGACATTGCTGATGATATCTGTAAATCAAACAATGGATCAAAAGAGCTTTCAATTATTTCATATTTTTTGGTGCTTTGATTTAACTCAAGATTAGACTTAGCAAATTCTCTATATTGACGTATATCTCTCGTTGCGGCGGCCTCTCCGATACCAAACCTTTCTGTTAAGTCGATTCTTGAAACCCAACCCCTAAACCTAAGCATGAATTCAATATATTCTAATCTGTCGTAGATGTTTTTAGGTAATTCACTTATTTTTTCATTGTTCACGTTTAACCCCTATAAATTACGCCACCAAGACTAATTTAATGTAAGGATATCACAGCAGCATACTAATCACTATGTAATATTGACATCATCATTATGATGAGATAATATAGGATTATTAGCGCTCTAATTGTTAGATCGCAACAAAATTGATGGTAAACATTACGATGGCAAAACTACAGAAAGAATTTCGCGTCCTACATGACGCGATTAAACTTGGCACTTATGATGAGAATGCAACATTACGCCAAAAAAGAGATTTGTTGATTGATGAACTCAGAGATAAATTAAAGGATGAAAAAATACCTGGCACTGATAAAAGTTTAACGTTTACTAAATATGATCAAGGGTCATATGCAATGAACACAGGAGTAAAGCCTAAAAACGATGATTTTGACATCGATGTTGGGATAATTTTTGATATTACAAATGATTATTATGATTCTCATAAACTAAAACAACTCATTTTTGATAAGTTGGATACACAACACAATCGGACGGTTGAATATAATCGACCTTGTATAACTGTTAAATACTCCGATGGGTATCATGTTGATCTTGCTATATATTCAGATAATGATGACGATATTCATATCGCATGGGGGAAGAAAAATTCAAAAGAAAGATTGTGGTTTAAAGCAGAACCAAAAGAATTGACCGACTGGGTTGCTGATGTATCAGATGAATGTGAGGAATCTAAACAATTCAGGTGTAATGTCAGATACTTGAAAAAGTGGAAGTGGAGAAAATTTAGCAGTTATGGAAACGCGATGCCTCCATCTATTGGCATTACCATACAAGCTAGAGACTCATTCATATATAAAAAAGATGATGATTTAGCAGCGTTAGTTCACATTGTAGAATCTATGATTAATGAATTTGATGATCGTTGGTGTAAAGATTCGTTAGAATTCAAAAAGTGTATTGTTACTAAATTACCAGTGGCTCCTTATAAGGACGTTTATTATAAAATGTCATTAAAACAGACTGATGAGTTTTATAGGAAACTTGAAACTCTTTTAGAGGCTTTAGAAGCGGCTAGAGATGAAGCTTCAGATTATAAGGCGAGTAAAATTTTAATAAAAATATTTGGTGATGATGTAATCCCCCCATTTATAACCGAAGTTAAAAGTAGAGGTTAAGCTGCATCCAGT
>OJHM01000145.1_pt1 | contig 27127 bp, 24 predicted proteins | sample 1595241 | NCBI WGS metagenome assembly OJHM01 (sample SAMN05416781, study PRJEB24817) | seawater metagenome | isolation source: Sea water | place: Canada:Atlantic | collected 2013-11
TCAATGACCTGACGCTGACCATCGAGCAAGGCGAAAAAGTCGCCCTGCTCGGCCCTTCCGGCGCCGGCAAGTCCACCCTTCTCGATGCCCTGCGCAGCCAGCAGGAAAGCGCCTGTGCCTGGTGCCCCCAAGCCGGCTCCCTGGTGCCCATGCTGAGCGTGTTCCACAACATTTACATGGGCGCCCTGTCGCGCAACCGCACCCTCACCAACCTGCGCAACCTGATCACCCCCAGCCGACACGAGCGCGAACAGATTGGCGCGCTGGCCAACGACCTGTCGCTTCACGACAAGCTGTTCACCAGTGTCGATCAACTCTCCGGTGGCCAGGCGCAACGTACCGCCCTGGGCCGCGCCCTCTATACGCAGCGCCCGATTCTGCTCGCCGACGAACCCGTCTCCAGCCTGGACGAGCATCAGGGCCAGGCCCTGCTGACGCTGTCATTGGCACGCCACGACAGCGCGGTGATGGCCCTGCATGATCGCGCGTTAGCGCTGGCCTGCAGTGATCGTATTATTGGTCTGAACCAGGGCAAAATCGTCCTCGACGCCGCCACCCGTTCGCTATCGCTTAGCGATCTGGATGCCCTGTATCAGGATGACGTGAATCCATGAACCCGCCAACGTGAGTACGGCTAGCGTGCCATTGAATACCACTGCCAGTCGCTGGCGGCGCACCACCGGCGGTCTCGCCCTGGCGGGGCTGGCAGCACTGTTACTGGCCGATATGGAGATCGCCCGCTCCAGCCCTGGCCAGGAACTGCTGCGCATGGGCAAAGGGTTCATGGCCCCGGATTTTTTTGCCACCGAACAACTTGGCCAGGCACTGGCCAACACCCTGGCCTTTGCCTGGCAGGGCACCGCGCTGGCCGCCCTGTTCGGTTTTTTGATGGCAATCTGCTGGTCGTCACGGGCTGTCCGCGGCTTCGCCGCCAGCATCCGCGCCATTCATGAACTGTTCTGGGGATTGCTGCTGTTACAGGTAGCCGGCCTCAGCACCCTCACCGGGGTGCTAGCCATCGCCATTCCCTATGCGGGTATCTTTGCCAAAGTGTTCGGGGAATTTCTCGAAGAATCGGATCCAGCCCCGTCTCACTCTCTGCCCGTCAGCACCACCGCCGTCAGCCGCTTTTTCTTCGCCCGGCTGCCGCTGGTTTGGCAAGCCTTCAAAGCCTACGGCAGCTACCGGCTGGAGTGCGCCCTGCGCGCCTCTGCCATTCTCGGCTTTATCGGTTTACCCACTCTGGGCTTTCATCTGGAAACCGCCTTTCGCGAAGGCGTGTACGACCAGGGCGCCGCCCTGTTGTATCTGTTCTTTGCGCTAATTTTCACCCTGCGTTGGTGGCTGCGCCCGGCATTGATTCCGCTGTACCTGATTGCCGCCGTGGTGTGGGCGCCACCGGTTTTTACCGGCAGCCTGTCTACTTTGGTGCGTTTTGTCACCGTGGATCTGGTGCCGTTCCCCCTGCGTCAGGGCGGCGGGCTAGGGGAACTGTGGCAGTGGTTCGCCCTGCTCTGGCAGCAGCAACTGTGGCCCGGCCTGTGGCAGACCGGGGTACTGGGCCTGGCCGCCTTGCTGCTCACCGGCGTGCTGGCGCTGGTCCTATTCCCGCTCACCTCGCCGCTATTCGGTAATCGGGTTAGCCGCACCCTGGGCCATGCCGTACTGGTGGTACTGCGCACCACCCCGGAATTTTTTCTCGCCTTCTTCTTTCTAATTCTGCTCGGCCCATCCATGTTGCCCGGCATTTTCGCCCTTGGCCTGCATACCGGTGCCATCGTTGCTCACCTGATCGGTCGCTTCAGCGAAACCCTGCGCCTGCGTGCCGACGCCCCCACCGGGGTCAACCGCTATGCCTTTGAGGTCTTACCGCGCATCAGCCCGAACCTGCTGGCCTTCCTGCTCTATCGCTGGGAAGTGATCATGCGCGAAACCGCCGTGCTGGGGATTCTTGGCATCCATACCCTGGGTTTCTATATTGATTCCAGCGTGGCGGAATTCCGCTTTGACCGAACCGCCCTGTTGATCCTGGCCACGGTGTTGCTCAATCTGGGGGTCGATGCCCTGTCGCGCACACTGCGACGGCGCCTGAGACTGCACCCCGGCCACGGCGTGCCGGCAAGCGGTTAGCCGTGACGCCTTCAAGAACAGCAGACACGAGCCCGACTATGAAACTGTACCAAGTGGATGCCTTCACCGACGCCCTGTTTGCCGGCAACCCGGCCGCCGTGGTGCCGCTGACACGTTGGCTGGATGATGCCCTGCTGCAAAACATCGCGTTGGAAAACAACCTGTCGGAAACCGCTTTTCTGGTGCCGGACGAACAAGGCTTTGCGTTACGTTGGTTTACCCCACAGGTGGAAGTGGACCTGTGCGGCCACGCCACCCTGGCCGCCGCCTGGGTAGTCTTCAACGCACTGGGGTTTCCCGGTGAGCGCGTGCGCTTTTCCACCGCCTCCGGGCCACTGTTTGTCACCCGCAGCGGGCAAACACTCAGCCTGGATTTCCCGTCTCGCCCGGCCCATGTACTCGCTGATAGCACACCGTTTCATCAAGCACTGGATCTGCCCATCCGGGAAGTGCTTCAAGCCCGAGACACCCTGATCATTGTCGATAGCGCCGAACAGGTCCGTCACTTTCAACCGGACTTCGCCGCCATCGCCTCACTGGATACCTTTGCGGTAATGATCTCTGCCCCCGGCGAAGACTGCGATTTTGTCAGCCGTTTTTTTGCCCCCGCCAAAGGCGTCCCGGAAGACCCGGTCACCGGGTCGGCCCATTGCACACTGGTGCCCTACTGGGCAGAAAAACTCGGCAAGACACGCCTCCATGCGCGCCAACTTTCCCCCCGTGGTGGCGAATTGCACTGCCAATTACAGGGCGACCGCGTCATGCTCAGCAGCACCGCTCGCTGCTACCTGCAAGGTGACCTGCAACTGTGATGATGCCACTGTGATACGCCCCTCTGCCCATTACGATCTGGTGTTTGTTGGCGCCGGCCACAGCCACGCGCTGGTCCTGCGCATGCTGGCCATGAAACCGATTCCCGGCGTACGCCTCACCCTGGTCTCCCCGGATAGCCTGAGCGCCTACTCCGGCATGCTGCCAGGGCTGATCGCCGGGCACTACGACCTGAATGACACCCACGTGGATGTATATCGCCTCTGCCAAGCCAGCGGCTGCCGCTTCATTCAGGACAGCGTCACGCAGATTGATCCACAACAGCGGCAATTACAGCTCAGTGATGGCAGTCAGCTAGATTACGACTGGCTAAGCCTGGATGTGGGCGCGACACCGGATCTCGCGCCCATCGGCAACGATTCTGCCGGCGTTGTTCCGGTGAAACCGGTGGCCAGTTTTTATACCCGCTGGCAGCAACTCTGCCGCGATACCGGTGAACAAACGCCGTCCCTGGCCGTGGTCGGCGCCGGTGCCGGCGGCACCGAAATGGCGCTGGCCATGGCCCAGCACTTCCAGGCCCGCCAGCAAACGGCAGAGATTCAACTGATCACCGGTGGCGATCTGTTACCGGGGTTTCCTGCCACTGTGCGTGACAAGATGCGCAAGCGGCTGACCGCCCATCACGTCACCCTGCATACCAACACCCGTGTGCACCGTGACGCCCAACAACAACTGCGCATGGGCGACAAACCACTGGCGGCCCAGTGGGTGCTCTGGTGCACCGGCGTGCGGGGTTTGCCGTTACTGGCAAACAGCGGCCTGGACTGCGACCCGCAAGGATTTGTGCGGGTAAACGACACGCTGCAAACGGCCAGTGACGCGCGTATTTTTGCCGCCGGAGACTGCGCCGCCTTTCCCACATCACTGCCCAAGGCCGGGGTCTATGCGGTTCGTCAGGCGCGCACCCTGGCCGACAACCTGCGCGCCGCCATTCAAGGGCAACCGCTAGTGGCCTATCGCCCACAATCGCGCTTCCTGTCACTGTTATCCGCCGGCGGCAAAGACGCCATTGCCAGTCGTGGCGGCAAGCTGTCACTGGCCGGCCACTGGATGTGGCGTTGGAAGGATCACATCGACCGGGCCTTTATGGCCAAGTTCGATCAGCATCTGCCCGTCATGGCGCCTCCCCCGGCAGACACGAACGCATTACACTGCGCCGGCTGCGGCGCCAAGGTCGGCAGCGATGCCTTGCATGAGGCATTGGCGCACCTGCAACCGATGGTGAATCAAGGCATTGAAGCCGGCGTAGACGCCGCCGATGATGCCGCCATCATCGATTGGCCCGCCGGCAAGCGACTGGTACAGAGCCTGGATTTCTTCCCCGCCTTTATCGATGAGCCCTACCTGTTCGGGCGCATCGCCGCCCTGCACAGCCTTAGTGATCTGTACGCCATGAACGCCCAGCCCCACTCTGCGCTGGCCAATGTCACCCTGCCCTGGCACCACCCGCGCCTGCAGGGCCGGGATCTGCAACGGATGATGGCCGGCGCCGTCCGGGAACTGAATGCAGCAGGCTGCACCCTGGTCGGCGGCCACACCATTGAAGGCCCACAGATGGCCGCCGGGTTCACCGTCAACGGCCAGGCCGACCCGGCACAGCTCTGGCACAAAAGCGGCGCCCGTGACGGCGACCGGCTGATCCTCACCAAACCGCTGGGCAGCGGCGTGCAGCTTGCGGCCTTGATGCAGACACCCGGCAACCCTGATATCACGTTCCACGGCCCCTGGCTGGAGACCACCTTGCGCCACCTGCTGATCAGCAACGGATTGGCCCAGCAGGCCTTGCAGGGCATACCCGTGAACGCCTGCACCGACATCACCGGCTTCGGGCTACTCGGCCATCTCTACGAAATCAGCCAGCAAAGCGACGTGACCCTGGCGGTGGATTGCCACAACGTGCCCCTGCTGCCCGGCACGCTCTCGCTGATTCGCCAGGGCGTGGCCAGCACGCTCAGTGACGCCAATCGCCACATTCTGATGCAATGCGAACAACCCAAGCCCGTGGACGACGCGCTGCTCACCGCCCTGTGCGATCCGCAAACCTCCGGCGGGCTGCTGTTCTGCCTGCCCGCGGAGTATGCCGGGCAGGCACTGCAACAGCTTGATCAGGCAGGCATTGCAGCCGCGGATATCGGTAAAGTCCTTGTAAAAAGTCCCCCGAACCATGCAGCGATTCTGTTGGATAGCAGTCACACTGGTAGCGTATAACGCTTCCAATTATCAGGAGATGCATCCATGACAACCTCAAAGCGCGTTACCGGCATCATCAGTGCCTTTATGCTGCTGTTCATGCAGCTGCTGATCGTACCTGCGGCCCAGGCCGCCATGATTGGTAATGACACCGTGATCCAGCAACAGGACCGCGCTGCCATGAAGCAGCAGGTGATGCAGCTGATGGATCACAAAGTGGCCGCCCAGGCCCTGAGCGAATACGGGGTAAACGAACAACAGGTAAGCCAGCGACTCGATCGTCTCACCGATGCTGAACTGCAACAGCTGGCCCAGAAATCCGAAGAACTGCCCGCCGGCCAGGGCGTGCTGGGTGTGGTACTCGCCATCATTCTGGTGCTGGTGATTCTCGATCTGCTCGGCGCCACCGATGTGTTCCCGGTCATTGATCCGGTGAATTAATGGCAATGACATTACGCGGCCTGTTTGCCAACAAGCAGGCCGCTCTTCTGGTAACCGTTTTGCTAACGCTGGGCGGTTGCCAGAGTTTTCCCCCGCCGCAAAGCTCCACCGTGCACACCGAACAACAGGTGGTGGTGCCCTTTGTTCCCCAGGATGCCTACCAGTGTGGCCCGGCCGCCCTGGCGATGATGCTGCAATGGGCCGGCAAGGACGTGAGTGCAGATGCATTGGTAGACGAAGTCTGGCTGCCGGAACGCAAAGGCTCAATGGGCATTGAGTTGCGCGCCGCCGCCCGCAGCCGTGGCCTGATGGCCTACCCGGTGGAATCCGCCGAAGCGCTGTTTCAAGAGTTACAGGCCAACCGCCCGGTGCTGGTGATGCAAAACCTGGCGTTGCCCCGCTGGCCGAAATGGCACTTCGCGGTGGTGACCGGCTACCAGGACCAGGGCGATACCGTGGTGTTGCACAGCGGAACAACGCAAAGTGACAGCACCCACTGGAACCGCTTTATCCGCACCTGGGCCCGGGCCGACCAATGGGGGTTCACACTGGTGGAAGCCGGCCAGCTCCCTGCCAGCGCCGAGCCTGACGCGCTGTTTCGTGCCATCTCACCGTTGCCCAATAGCGCCGCGTTCTGGCCTGCGGCGGTAGAGGCATTCCCGCAAAGCGGGCAATTATGGTTTGGCTACGGGAATGCCCTGTGGGCAGAAGACAAGCAGGAAGACGCACTGGCGGCATTTGAAAAAGCGGTGCGCCATGCACCGGAGCTGGCCGCCGCCTGGAACAATCTGGCCTATGCGCAACAGGCCGCTGGCGAGACGGAACAGGCCAGGCAGAGCATCTGCCAGGCGCTATCCGTTGCCCCGGACGATACCGCGATCCAAGACAGTGTTAGCGAGCTGAACGCTCAATCCTGCGCGCCATCGTCTGCGCCGAGCTCAGGTTGCTGCGCCACTAACTGATCACGCTGCTCACGCAGCTTTTCCAGTTTAGCGATGCCTTCTTCCAGTTGCTCAGGGGCAATGCCGAATTCCTTGCCCTCGGCGATCAGCCCTTCCAGCTCCGCCATTTTGCGATTGGCCGCCGCCACGAAAGACGCACGCACCTGCTGATTCTGGCGAGCTTCGTATTGCTGATACTGCGACGGGTCTGCCAGTTCGGCAGCGCTGGGCGGTTCGCGTAAATTCGTATTGCGCGCCAGCGGCGGCGTGCGCGGGTCACCGTTGCGCATGCTTTCGCGCAGTGCCGCCACCGCCTGTGGTGAGGGCGTCGGCGCGGCTGAACGGTCGCTAGCCCTGCCAAGGCCGGGGGGCGGAAGCCTGCGTTCCGCCACCGTATCAATCATCGGCAACGCCGCCGGAGCCGACGCCGCTTGCGCCTTGGGTTTCGGCTGCGGCGGCATGCCTGCCACAGCCTGCTGCACGGCACTCTGCGGCGCCGGCGCCTGTGGCAAAAGCCAGTAGGCCCCGGCGCTCACCGCCACCGCCAACCCACCCATCAGCATCAGCCGTAAAAAGCCACGCTGTTGCTGATGGCGCTGTATGGGCATCGTCTTGCGATCATCCACAGACATCACAATACCTCGTGATTCACTCGCAACGACGCCGCCTCGGTGGCCTCCGCCAGCAAGGTCTGGAAACGCTGCTGCATCTGCTTCCGGGCAATGGCCTGGGCCGCCCGATAACGCACCGATTCACTGTCCACACGCTGATAGCCCATTTCTTTCTGATCCACCCAGAGCAGCTCCCAATAAGGGGCACTATCGGTGGCCGGGCTGCGGAACGGCGGCGACACCCGCTGGGCCGGTTGTACAAACGCCAGCGCCTGGATCCAGTGATCCTCACGGCTATCGCGGTCGATCCAGCCCAGCGCCCCGCCCTGTTCGCGGTCAACCGCGACAGAGTAGCGCGCCACCGCATCGGCAAACGCCTCGCCCGGGTCAGCGCTTTCGTCTTGCTGTATTTTTAACAGCTCGGCATAAATCCGGTCGGCTTCGGCTTGGCTGTTCACCCGCAGGTGGTGGGCGTGAACGCGCTCCACGCGAGTGAATTCGTCCTTGTGCTGTTGATAGTACGCAGCGATCTGCGCCTGGCTCACTTCGGCCGCCAATGCCCGCAGCTGCGGGTTATCGTCATGGATATCGTGCATCAACCCCAGATCATGGAGCAATACATCCCGGGTCATGGCGTCATCAATGCAGTCATCCACGGCGGCGATGGCGTCGCCGGACAAACCCGAGTGCCGGTCGAACCAGTAAAAAACATATTCCAGGGTGAGCTGTTGCTTGATGGCCTCACGGATAAAACCGGTATTGAGGTTGTGCATCTGCACTTTCAGCTGAATATTCTGTCGCCGGTACAGGTCCCACAGTGTCAGCGTTTGTTCCGGCTGATCCTCGTCAAAACGGTAACGGGCAATCACCAGCTGACTGGCCGCGTGTTGCTGGGCCTCGGTCATGGTGGCATATAACGCCTGTTCCAGCGTCAGCAAAGGAGCCAACACCTCGTCAGACAGCACCAGCGGCGCAGAAAGATAATCCAGGCTGTTTGCCGTGCCGCTCTCTTCCACCGCCACGCGCAGCGCGTCGGCAAAGGCAGTACGAATCAGCTTGAAGCGTTGTTGTTCATGTCGGGTCTGTGCGTCATAGCCCACCCGACTGGCGTCGGCATGATCATGCCCGGCTGGGTCGTCATGCTTGTGGGCCACCGCTGCCAACAGCCGGTTTTCCACCAGCCCTTTGAGCACTGTTTCGCGGCTGACGTCAGGCTCACTGCGACGGGCAGCGGCCACAAACACATTCAGGGTATCCAGCGGAATCACGGTGTTATCCACCGTTGCGGCCACACTGTCGGGCAACGGCCCCCAATGCTGCCAACCGACATAGCCGGCCAGCGCAACAACCGCTAGCCCAATGGCCAACATCCCTCGACGTAATGCCATGGCCGTTTTCCTCTATTGTGTTGTTCGTGCAACGCGGGCACGCATCGCCCTACACGCATCAAGCACGTGTAGCGTGATGCATGCCGCTTGTTGCGTCTTATCAGGGATTAACCTTCACGGCAGCATGGTTGAGCACATGCACCACCATGGCGACAGCATGGGGAATCACCACCTGCGCCACCTGCACTCGATCCGCATGGTCGGTGCTGGACAGCACAATGCCGCCATTGCCGTAGGCCAGTGCACCGCCTTCAGTCAGCAAGGGGCGAATGTCGTTGCTGCTGGATGCCAGCGGGGTGAAGTCCAGTAGCGCCTGGTCCACCAGCGCGGTGTTGCTCAGGTTTTCACTGTCATAGTAATCCGCCACCCAGGATTCCCAGCCGCTGTGGTTCAGCGCCGAGGTGGTCCACACATGGTGCGGCTGCAGCAGGTCGGTGGTGTGCATCACGAAACCCAGGGTCTGGGCGGTGGGGTTGGCGAGGAACTGGCTGTACCAGTACTGGCCCAGGTTATCGATGGGCTGGAACGGCATTTCCTCGAAGTCATCGTACATGGACTTGCTGGAGGTGCTGCCCTGGCGATAGTTGGCTTCGGTGACGCCGTAGGTGTTGTACTCGCTGTCATCAGCGCAGCTCCAGAAACACCAGCCGGTCATGCCGCCGTTGCCGTCATCCATGTAATCGCCTACTAGCCAGGTGGCGGCCAGGTTGTCGATGTCACCCCAGACGGTGAGCAGGTCGTAGTTATAACCGCCCAGGTCATTGCCGTGCACGTCGGAGCCACGGGTGTGGTTCTGGAAGTGCCAGTAAGAGGTGTAGTTCACCAGCGAGGCCCCGGCGTTAAAGACCGGCGCATACACGCAGTCCCCGGTAACCGCGCCACACAGGTAGGTATCCTGGAAGTCGTCCACGTCGTAGGCGCCCTGACCGATGACTTCGGCGAACTGATCCATACTGTACCCGGCCGCGTTCACCCAGCTCTTCAGCCGGTTGTACTCGGTGGTCGTCGGGTGCGCCTTCATGTAGTTCACCGCATCGATAGCAATGCGCTTGTGAGTTATTTGCTGAAACGCCTGGGCAGGCGATGACAGAACAGCGGCGGCCAGCAGGCCGGTGAGTGCAAGCGTCTTCATGGGGGTCCCCTCCCGTTATTGTCGTTGTGTAACTTTTTGTGTTTATTGATCAAACAATAAACAACACGGATAGCCAACCCAAGGGCTCAGCCGGACAAAACATGGACATTTTCTGACAGGCAGACTCTGCCCATCATGCCGCCCCAGGTTTTGCCTCTTCCTGCCATCCCCCTCGTAGAATGGGCATCTGCACAGCCTGTCATGCAGAAATGACAGAACATGGACACCATCCTGGTGTTGGTGGAAACCCATTGGCGCCGCTGCTCACGCCATAAAAAGCATGAGGGCAACCCGTTGCGGCGCGACGCATACGCGGCCCCAAGGGTCGATGCGCTACGCCCCTGCCTGTGACCGGGAACTCGAGCGGGTAAGACAACTGCTGCGCCGACTTGAAGGCATTGATAAGCTGCACTCCTGACCTGTGACAACACGGTCTGCCTGGTGAATAACACTTAACGGAGCACCTGCTGTTATGGATCGACGTCTGCCCTTTTTCTTTCTGCTGTTACTGTTGCCTGTGCTAGCTCCCGCACAAACCGGCTTTTCGCTGCCCGGCATCGGCGACCTGGAAAAACAAATTACCGGTAGCGGCAGCCAAAGCGACAATGGCCAGGGAGGCAATAACAGCAACCAGAGCAACAGCGACAAGGAAGAGCTGGAAAAAACGCTGGAATTTCGCCGTGAGATTGATGACAACGAACAGGCCATCAAGGACCTGAAAACCTTTGCCAGTGAAGCCAGCACCAAACGCGCCAAACTGAACGCGGAACTCGGCACGCTTCGTGAACAGAAAGACACGAACTGGGAAAAGAAACTACAGCCCCTGCCGCTGGATCAGCTCATTAAAACCCTGGTTGCCGAACTGGATGCACTGGAAAAAAACCAGGCGCGGCTCGCCACCGTGAACGGTGAGCTGACCCGGGCGCAAACTCTCCCCGAGCAGGCCCAGAACGTCATCAGCAAGGCCCTGGAACGCATCGATACCATTCGCGTACGCCTGAATGAAGAGACCGATGAAAACGGTGAACCACTGGGAGACAAACAGACACAACGGCTCAATACCGAACAGAAAGCCCTGGAGTCGCGCATCGATCGCTACAACCAGGAACTGGCCGTGGTCGACAAAAAGCAGGACGTGGCACGGCTGGAGCAACAAACCCTGAAGCTAAAACAGGGCATGATCGAAGGGAAACTCAATGCCCTGCAACCACTGATCAACCAGCGCCGCACCACGCAATTGGAAGACATGGCCAATGCACCTGACAAGGCACTGTCTGCCAGCGTGCTCGAGCACCCGCAAGTACAGAAAGCCATGAAGAAAAACCAGGCACTGCGGGAAAGGCTGGCAGACACCAGCAAGGCCGTTAACGGTCTGCTGCGCGAAGCCATTGATACCAAAACCCAATTGGACAAGGCCAGAACCCTGTCCAGCACGGTAAACGATCAGATCCGCATGCTCGATGGCAGCCTGCTACTGTCTCGCGTTCTCTACGAGCAGCAAAAAAGTTTGCCTCAGGTACAACCCGATATGGACCTGAGCAAAATGATCTCCGATGCCCGCCTCGCCCAGTTTGATCTGGAACAGCAAGCCCGCGACCTGGATGATGCCCCCCTGCCTGCCCGCCGGGAGATTGATGAGTCACTGACACCGGATCTGGAGCAGGCGTTCACCCTGCTGCACGCCGAGCGTCAGGAATTGTACGACCAGCTGGACCGCGAACTAGGGCGCCAGCTCGCCATTCTCACCCGCACCCAGTTGAGCCAGCAGCAGCTGCAAAAAATCACTCGCAGCCTGCACAACACCATCTCCGAGCAAACTTTCTGGATGCCCAGCAACCAACCGTTGAGTTTCGAATGGCTGGGTAAACTGCCCTCACAGCTCGGCGAACAATTGAAAGAGATGCCTTGGGAACCGCTATGGAGCGGCACCCGCCAATTAGTAACGGAAAAATGGCCCTGGTTGTTCATTGTCCTGCTCCCCAGCATTGCGCTGTGGGTGTTCCGCTCCCGGCTAAAGCGCCGTATCGATGCCATGAACACAGACGTGGGCTTTTTGCGCCGCGACAGCCAGGGGCATACGCCCTTGAGCCTGCTATACACCGTTCTGATTTCCAGCCCGATACCGCTGATTCTCGCATTACTGGCCGCCGGACTGTGGGTTCAGCCCAGCACCATCACCAGCGTGTTCGGGTCCGCCCTTGCCCAGCTTGCACTGTTATGGCTGGTCTTCGAATGCCTGTACCGGCTGCTGAAAGCTAACGGCATCGCCCAACGCCATTTCCGCTGGAGCACCGAGCAAAACCACATTATGCGGCGTCGCCTGGCCCTAACCGGCCTGGCCATCATTCCCATGACCTTTATCGTCGCTTTCGGTGACCAGTGGCCTGCGCAACTGAGTAACGACCGGCTGGGCCTGGTCGTCATGGTCGCCAGCCTGATCACCATCATGGTCACGCTACCCGCCGTGGCCCGTGCGTACCCCGGCCGCCATTACAGCCGGAGCATGAAAACCTTGTCCACCGGCTTGTGTGTCCTCGCCCCGCTGACCCTGATCGTGCTGACCGGCATCGGCTACTACTACACCTCCGTGCGCCTGGCGGGCCACATGATCTCCAGTCTCTACCTGGTGGCACTGTGGATCCTGCTGGATGCCACCGCCGTCCGTGGCCTGGCTGTTGCGGCCCAGCGCATGGCCTATCGCCGCGCCGTGGCCCAGCGTGAAGCAGAACAAAAAGACACCGCCAGCAGCTCGGAAGCCGTGGAAGTGGAAGAACCCCAAATGGACCTGAAGCAGGTAAACCAGCAATCCCTGCGGCTGATCCGGCTGGCGTTAATCGCCGGCATCGGCCTGCTGGTTTACTGGGTCTGGGCCGATGTTTTCCATGCCTTTTCCTACACGGAAAACATCGTGCTCTGGGAAACCAGCGACGCCGGCCAGGCCGCCAGCATGGTGCCGATCAGCCTGGGCGATGTGATTGCCGCCCTGGTCATCGGCACCGTCACCTTCCTGCTGGCCTCCAACTTGCCCGGCCTGCTGGAAGTACTGGTGTTATCCCGCATGGATCTGCGCCAGGGCACCAGCTACGCCACCACCACCCTGCTCTCCTACATCATCGTCGCCAGCGGTATTGTCATTACCCTCGGTTCGCTGGGGTTAAGCTGGGACAAACTCCAGTGGCTGGTAGCCGCGTTAGGTGTAGGGCTGGGCTTTGGCTTGCAGGAAATTTTTGCCAACTTTATCTCTGGCATCATCATCCTGTTCGAACGCCCCATCCGCATCGGCGATGTGATCACCATCAACAACCTGGATGGCACCGTCAGCCGCATTCGCATCCGTGCCACCACCATCATCGATTTCGACCGCAAGGAAATCATTGTTCCCAACAAGGTCTTTGTCACCGAACGGCTGATCAACTGGTCCCTGTCCGACACCGTGACCCGTATCGTGCTCAAGTTCGGCTTTGCCTACGGCTCGGACCTGGATAAATGCCGCGACATCCTGATCAAGGCCGCCAACGACAACAAGCGCGTGCTCCGTGACCCTGAGCCCGTGGCGCTCTTCCTTAGCTACGGGGCCAGCACCCTAGACCACGAACTGCGAGTCCACGTAAACGATATCAACGACCGGCTTGCCGCCACCGACGAAATCAACCGTCACATTGATGCTATGAGCAAAGAACAGGGCGTGGAAATTGCCTTCAGCCAGCTGGATATTCATATCCGTAACGGCGATGGCAACACATTGAGCATCGAAGGCGAGAAACAGGAAAAGTCAGCCCGGCAGGATGGCGATAACCAGCCCCCCAAAGCCAACGACGGGGAAAACAACGAAAGCAGCGACCCGCGCTAACGCGATAGAGCAGCAGTGACGAGTCGCGAGCAGCGAGTTTCGAAAGTCAAAACCTGGACGTTGGGAAACGTCAGATTTTCACTTCTCGTTCCTCGTCTCTCGCAACTGGATGAGGCAACCGCGACGCTTCTACGGGGAGCTAACGGACCACCAGGGCTTACAGCACCACCTCAAAACACTCCAACTGCGGCGGCCCCAGGTAAATGTCCTTGCGCGCCCCCGCATTGGCATGGGCCTTACGGAACGCTTCCGACTTGGTCCACCTTTCAAAGGCCTCTTTCGACTCCCAGGTCGCATGGGACGAGAACAGCGTGTACTCCTCGGTGCTCGCCCCCTGCAGCAGGTTGAAGCCCTTGAAGCCCGGCACCTCTTTCAAAAGAGAGTCGCGGCCTTTCCAGATCTCGATGAAATCCTGCTCGCAGCCGGGTTTGATCTTGAAGCGGTTCATGGCGATAAACATAGAGGTCTCGATGTCCTTCCAGGGTGTAGAGTAAAACGATATCGGCACACGCCGCTCAAAGTCAGTGCACCGGCAATCAATGTCCAGATTGCATCATACGCAGCTCCGACAGCGCAATGACCGCCAGCGCACACATGGCAAGATTTATTGTCGTTGAATTAAAGGCAGACACCGTAAACGCCGGAACCACGAAAAGTGTAAAGGCGAACAGCCCGAGCAGAGCCGCAATGGTGACGGTATAAGGCCAGCGCTGGCGGTAAAAAACCACGACCAGCAGCCCCAACACCACTTCCATGGCGCCACCCACATAGGAAAGCAGATGCGCCTGGGCATCGCTCAGGCCCAGCGCCATATTCATGCGCAACTCATCTGCGTGCGGTCCAAGCAGCTTTGGCACAATGCCCTGGTAAAGCCAGATAAACCCGAGGGAGAAACGGCAGACCTGCAAATTCATCACCTACTTCTCCCCCAGAAAACGATCCGCGTGATCCGGCGAAGGGAGAACGCACGTCTCGTATTTGCCAAAAATGCGATAGCGATTACGCGCCATACGGTCATACAGCCAGTCACGTATGCCACGCGGGCATACCAGTGCAATCGCCGCCAGTGGCCACGGAAAAGGAAGCCCTTTAAGCACCCGAATAATAGCGGTAGAGCGCACATAAAACGCCCCCTGCTCCACCAGCACCAACGTATCAAACTCCTCAAGCGGCAAACCGCACCAGGCCAGAATCGCACGCCCTTCATCAGACTGCACAGTAGCCAGCTTATATCGACGGCGAGAATCAAAACGCACCAGAAACCGCGCCCAGTAGCTGCACAGAACACAAACACCATCAAACAGGATCACGCGATCGTTGTCGCTCATGCAAGGTGGCAATGGGTTGTCGCGCATTGAATCTCTCCTGGAGCAAAGATCATCAAGAGCATAAACGATGATGGGCCAAGAGCCTCCTATTATCACCTAACAGAAGTTAAGCAACGGGAGAACAGAGACCGGGCCACGGATACGCTACGCGGTTATGAAAGGATGTACGCTAAAGCGGGGGAACTACATTGTCGCGTGCATGGCACTGTTATGCGATGCCTCCTATCGCCCGGACGTTAGCCGGTATAGCCTCACCGGCCGATCATGAAAATCCAGCACATCGAAGCTGGAAAACCCGGCTTTCTCGGCAACCTTTAGCGATGCCAGATGCTCAGGCTCTATGATCACTATCACGGAGCTGAACAGGTTCTCTCCAAAAACATAATTCACAACTGCTCTAGCCGCCTCAGATGCCAGCCCTTTGTTCCAATAGCGCCTGGCAAGCCGGTAGCCGAGGTTGATTTCCTCTACATCACCAACCATTTCTGGCCCAGCACCACAGAAACCTATGAGCTCAGAAGCTTTCTTATCGATTAGTGCCCACGACCCCACACCATGTGTCTCGTAACAGGACAAACACCACTCAACAAATTTTCGGGTAGCGGCCTCATCACAAACGCCATTAATCGAGTGCTTCATCACCTCAGGATCGCTGAGGATTTCAGTCAATGCGGGAACATCGTCGAGGGATAACCGACGTAAAATCAACCTCTCTGTTTCACAAACCTGCACCATAGCCCCCCTGTGCATAACGCCTAGCCCAGCCGCCGCAGTTCGGCCTACTGCTGCTTGTATGATCGAAAGACCCCATTTCGCAGCCTCATCACTAGCTTGCAGAATGCTCCGCCAATGCAACCCAACACCAGCCCCAATAGGATAGTAGACACAAGCCCTTCCATTCCTACTCCGGCCCCAAAAAAAAGGCCAGCTACCATTGCAGATAACAGGCCCGTAGAAAGCCCCACCAAGATGTAATTTCGTCCTGAGCATACCGCCGCAAACAGACCCGCAATCAAGTACAGGAGGAACACGACACCATTAAGCCAAGGCAGGATGCCCATAAAATTACTGGCATTCCGCTCCAAAGATTCAGCAAGCTCACCCAGACCGAAGAAGAACACCGAAAACATCAGCACTCCAGCGACTATAGCTATCAGTACTCTCATTCGACGCACCAGACTTTCATCCCTTTAACGCTCGGCTCACGCGCCGGTTTGGAGCCGCGAAGCAGCGGAAACCGGTCGCCGTGCAGCCGTGCAGCCGTGCAGCCGTTGGTTAGGTTTATCTCCGCTTTCGCTCGCTTCGCTTCGCGATTTCAGGAACTGAATCAGCAGGACTGGCAATGGTGGACATCGATACCCCGTCCTCACCTTTCAGAACAACATTAAAACAGTGAGCCAGAGTCTTACCTGTGGATCTGGCCATTTCAAGCGCCTCATCAATCTTTTCCCCAGAAATTCCCCCATCCGGAGCTTTGATAATCGATTGCATGTGAATTTGACCATCGTCTGCATCCGACGCAGAAACAGAATTCTCCAAAAATTCATCAAAGTTGTTTTCCAACTGATCCATTCGCTCCTGCATTCCTTGTCCACCAGGGCCAAAACTATGTATAAACCCGGAGTCTGGATCCTTTTCCAAGCCAATCTTCAGTTGGTCATTCTCTGAAAAAGGGATGTGAAAATCATTGAAGTTAATGAATTGCTGCCCATCAATTCTCATTTGAAGATGCCAGTGAGGAAACTCAGCTTTAGTCCCCGCATGTCCGGCGAAATCGTTGCTGGAGCAATCAAGTGTCCACTCAATATTTTTCCATTTTATGGTTACTTCAAATATCTTACGGTCACTGCTTTCTTCTTTAAGGTTGTTTATATTCTTGCTACCTGATTCGGCATAGGCGACCCAGCGCAGAAATGCTGAGATGGCATAAAAATCGAATCTCTCGAATACTTTCGGGAAGTCCTTTTTCTTAAACTTGCACCTTCGGAGAAGCCAATGCAGGCAAGGATTACCTTTCCCAATCGTGGAGAAAGGTTTTCCACAGAGGTAACACGCATCTCTTTCGTAATGCTCTAGGAAATCCTCATACTCGGCTTCGTATTGCTTTCTTTGCTCCTCGAAGTGAGCCAATGACTCTTCTTGAGAAAGCCCACCTATTGAAGCCTTAATCCCTTCAGCTTTGTCTCTGATATCACTGCTCATTGGTTTTCCTTAAACACCTAACGCTGCGTTCACCGGCTTGTCCGGTGCAACGCTTTTTATGGCTTTTTCCTTTCAAGGTTGTCCAACATAAGCTCTGAAATTGTACCTATGAACTCAACTGCTGATTTTGCTTCAGCGGGCCTCAAATCGGGCACCCAGGGGCGACCATGCCCGGTTCCTTGTTTATTCCTAAGGTTGTTAATTGAGCATGCAGTTTCATAGAGTGAACGCTCCATTCTACAACGCTGATGCTCCCCTTGTGCTGGAGCCTGCTCTGGAGTAGCCATTTCAAGCGCAATAAACGCCTGCCCGAGAAGGCTTGGAAAGTTGGCCGTAGAAGGATAGCTGCCCCATAATTCCTGAATTACATGAGCAGCTACCGCTTCCATCAGATCTTTGCTTGTTCCTACTGCCAGCGCCCCGTCTTCGATACCTTTCTTTGCACGGTTTACATAACCACGCAAAGCCTGGCTAAGATTCCGCCCTGAGAGGCTATCGAGCGCAACGGGGGACATTGATCCATCTTCGCCCAAAACAACACCTTCTGGGCGTAAAGCCGCACTTAAATCGGCAACAGCGTCAGCCCCAACGAAGTTAGGCGAGGAATTTCGAAATCCACCGCAGCTTTTAACTGAGGAAATTATTCCAGCGGCCAATTTCTCTGCTTTGGCTATATCATTCTCTATCGCCCAATTTAGTACTGTTCGCAGCCTTTTGGCTTTGCCCACAGGCGAACCATCTTTATTTGGATCGACATGGCTCAATGCTGCTCTGTTGAGCTGAAACTCAATATCTGAATGACTCGGATCACGCCTATCTTTTTGCGCGTCATCAACGAGGCGCGCCAAAGAATAAATAATCGTATCGTTTACTGGGACTCTATCCATTTCATCCTATCTTCGATTTTTGGCAAGCTATAGCAGCGTATTAATTAGAACGTTCCTTATAACTCGGTTCCGCATAACGCCGAGCTACCCGCCCCACAAACGGTATCAAAATAATCTCATAACAATCACTTACAGTGAAATAGCCAATGTCCTACACGGAGTTCAAAGGAACCTTCCTTTGAACTCCGTTCCTACTATCCCCATCTCCCAACACTAGAATATCGAGTGAAATCAGTGTGTTGAAATTTTGCCCCCCGAGTTATGCGGAACGTTCCGCTGAAAACGGCCGACCCGCCTAGTTCATTGCGCGAACATCCACGATCACACAGCCACTGATGTACAATCACGCCCACATTCTCTAGAGCCCTATCCCATGCGCACCTTCGTCCTACGTGCCCGCGCGGCCTCCACCAACAGCCAGACACTGCTTGCCAATGTGGGCGGCGATGCCCATAGCGAGATTCTGGCGCATACGTTGATGAATGCGATCCTTGTGGCCCAGTCACACCGTGCTGATGTGGTGGTGCATCTGGTGCTGGAAAGCACCCAGGATTACTCGCGGACGATTTCCTTTGTGGCGACGGAGATGCGAGATATTGGCGGGTTTCATGAGCAGGCATTGCTGGCCAAGGTGGTGCGGGCGCTGGATGCTTCTGCCGGGATGGGCAAGGAACAGATAAAGGCGGTGGAGAGCGGGATTACCGTGCGCACGCAGAGCTTCGAAAAGCTGGTGAAGGAATTGGCCGAGGACGGCCACCAGCTTTACATGATGGACCCCAAGGGCGAGAGCATTCGCGAGCTCACCTTTGCCGAGAAGCCCTGCTTTCTGCTCACTGACCACATTCCCATGCCAAAGAAGAGCTTCAACAGCCTGAAACGACTGGGCACGGAGAAGATCAGCCTGGGGCCGACCATGCTGTTCGCGTCGCAGTGTGTGGTGCTGATTAATAATGAGCTGGATCTGGCGGGGTTCTAGAAGCCTGCAGGCCCTACAGTAGGAGCACCTCTTGAGGTGCGAACCTTGCGAAGCAAGATTTCCATCGCGGTGGAACCACCGCTCCTACAATGAAACTCCCCTGGAAGGGGGCTCCTACAGGGGGCGTTGTTGATGGCATGGGGTTAGCTTTCCAGCCAGACTTCTCTGGCCCATTGCCAGATGCTGCCCCACACCTCGTCTTCGTTGATGCCTTGCTCCGGCTCCCAAAGCACCACTTCGCCTTCCTGAGACATGGCGTAGACGCCCGCGGCGGCTTCGCAGACGGGGATCAGGTAGCGTGGCATGCCCTGGTCCCAGGCGTTGGCGGCCATTTCCGGGAGGAAGTTGTGGGCGTAGTCGTCCATCACGGTGGCGGGCTCCAGGCTGCCACAAACGATGTCGCTGGCGTTGAGCAAGAACTCCTTGTAATCCCCCGGCAGGGAGATCAGCAGCTGCTCTTCAATTTCCACTAACCGGTCTTCGTCCGGTAGTTCCAACGCGACCAAACCACCATCATGGCGCTCGCGCAGCATGTCGATTATGTCGTCCATATCAAACCCTTGCTAACCACAAAGGACACAGAGCCCACGGAGACATGCCTCTGTGAACTCTGTGCGCCTCTGTGGTGAAAATGGTTTTACCCCCGACGGAACGGGAAGAAGAACTGTTTGACCACCCCTTCCGGCACCTGGGTGCTGGCGCGGGTGCCGTACTCGGCGGCCAGCCGGTTGGGCATGATCAAGGTGCCGAACAGTTTATCGTAGATGGGCAGGAAGGCGGCGTAGTTTTTGTCTACGGCTTCGTCTTCCGAGGAATGGTGCCAGTGGTGAAATTCCGGGGTAGCGATTAACCAGCGAATGCCGGGAAACCGGAAGCGCACATTGGCGTGGATGAAAATCGCATGGAAGGACACGAACACCAGGTAGGCGTACACCGCTGACGGCGAGAAACCGAGGACAAAGATCGGCAGGTAACCAATAAAACGGTTCGCGATGATTTCCACTACGTGCAGGCGCGACGAGGCTAGCCAGTCCATCTGGGTGGTGGAATGGTGCACCGCATGGAACTTCCACAGCCAAGGCACCTCGTGGAAAGCGCGGTGAATCCAGTAGCTGCCCAGGTCGATCACGATCAGAATCTCGATAAATTGCAGCCACAGGGGCTGGCTGGCGATAGCCTGCTGAAAACCGATATCCACCTTGTTATGCAGGAACACCTGAATCGGGATAACCGTAAAGAAGCTGATCAGCTGCAACCCCACATGGCTGAACAGGAAATACTTCATGTCGGTGATCCAGCCACCCCGCAGGGTCTTCTGCTGCGGGTTCTTCGGGTAAGCCCGCTCCAGTGGAATAAACACCAGCCCGAGCACCAGCAAGGTGAGAATGAAATAATCCAGCCCCGCATAGAGACTGCGGCCATCCATTGGCGGCATATCCAGCCGCCCGGAGCCGATCAAGGCGGCCATGCAGGCCAGCACCATGCCGATAATCCCGTAACGGCGCTCCTGATGGCGAAAAACACTGAAGAAGCCGCAGATAAAGCCGGTGCCGATGCCCACGAACAGCATCCATCGCAACACTTCAGCATTATAGAAGACGCGAAACTCTGGCGTGGTAAACAGTTCCGGGTAGAGGAAACAAAAGCTCCCCAGCAGCGCCAGCAACCCCAGCCCGATTGAGATCGTCGCGGTGATCTTGCCCTGCCCCGGGGTCAGGTCCACTTCTTCGTAGCGTTCGCGCAGAAATTCCGACATTGTTCATCCCTTCCTTGATTCTTCCCGCTGTAGACCGTGCTGACAGCGGCTTCCACGTCCCGCCATGCTGCCGTGGCCGGACGCCAAGTACCAGTACACGCCCGTAACAAGCTGCTACACTGCGCGTTCAATTAGATAGATGCATCACGCAGCCCGCGACACGCTTCAACACGGGACAAACCGCGCTTATCCGGCCGCTATTCTCCGCGCTTAAAGGCCCGGGCGCGAGGCACTGATTCTCACTGCCTTGCCATTGTCCTGTTTATACCGTGTCGCGCGCTGCGTGTTGCCTGATGCCTGGATTTATAAAGTATGCCACTGATTACCCTTCGCGACATTCAGCTCAGTTACGGGCAACACCCCCTGCTGGATCACGTCAACCTGTCCATCGACGTGGGCGAGCGCCTGTGTCTGATCGGCCGTAACGGTGCCGGCAAGTCCACCCTGATGAAGATCATCGCCGAAGAAATTCAGGCGGATGACGGCCAGATCGAGAAGACCCAGGGGCTGAGCGTAGCTCGCCTGGAACAGGAAGTGCCCGATGACCAGGAACACAGCGTGCACTTCATGGTGGCCGAAGGCCTGGGCGAGCAAGGCGCCCTGCTCAGCGAGCACGCCGAACTGGTGCATCATCTGGGCGACGGTGACGACAAGGTACTGGCCCGCTTTCAGGAACTCAGTGATGAGATTGAAGCGCTAGGGGCATGGCAGGTTTCACAGCGGGTGGACACCGTGCTTTCCAAGCTGAACCTGGACGGCGACATGTCTTTTTCCGGGCTTTCCGGCGGCATGAAACGCCGCGTGCTGCTGGCCCGTGCATTGGTGCAGGACCCGGATATTCTGCTGCTGGACGAGCCCACTAACCACCTGGACATGGAATCTATTCAGTGGCTTGAAGAATTCCTGAAAAGCTACGGCACCACCCTGGTGTTTATTTCCCACGACCGCGCCTTCATCCGCTCGCTTGCCACCCGCATCATCGAACTGGACCGCGGCAAGCTGACCAGCTGGCCCGGCAGCTACGAGAAGTACCTGAGCGGCAAGCAGGCCGCACTGGATGCGGAGGAAAAAGCCAACGCCGAGTTCGACAAGAAACTCAGCCAGGAAGAAAAGTGGATCCGCCAGGGTATCAAGGCACGCCGCACCCGTAACGAAGGCCGGGTACGCGCCTTGAAGGCCATGCGCGATGAGTTTTCCCAGCGTCGCAGCCGCACCGGCACCGCCAGCCTGACCATTCAGAGCAGCGACAACTCCGGCAAGATCGTGGTGGAAGCAGACAACATCAGCTACGCCGTGGGTGGGAAACAGATTGTTCGTGATTTTTCTATCGACCTGATGCGCGGCGACCGGATCGGCATTCTGGGCCCGAACGGCTGTGGTAAATCCACCCTGATTCGCCTGTTGCTGGATCGGCTGGCCCCGGACACCGGCACCGTCAAGCAGGGCACCCAGCTTCAGGTGGCCTATTTTGACCAACTGCGCGACACCCTGGACGAAGAGAAAAGCGTGATCGACAACGTGGCGGAAGGCTCCGATGTCATCAACCTGAACGGCCAGAGCAAGCATGTGATCGGCTACCTGCAGGACTTCCTGTTCGACCCGGGCCGGGTGCGCCAACCGGTGAAATCCTTGTCCGGGGGCGAACGTAACCGCCTGCTGCTAGCCAAATTGTTCACCAAACCGTTCAACCTGCTGGTGCTCGATGAGCCCACCAACGATCTGGACGCAGAAACCCTGGAACTCCTGGAAGAACAACTGATCAACTACCAGGGCACCCTGCTGCTGGTCAGCCATGACCGGGAGTTCATCGATAACGTGGTGACCTCCACCCTGGTGTTCGAGCACGGTGAGCTGAACGGCTACGTGGGCGGTTATCAGGACTGGTTACGCCAGCGGCCGGAACCCAAGCGGGAAAAAACCGTCAAACCCGCCAAGCCGGTGGCAGCCGAAAAACCTGCCCCTGCCCGCAAGAAGCTGTCATACAAGGATCAACAAGAGCTGGAACAATTACCCGCTCGTATTGAACAGCTGGAAACGGATCTGGACGCGGTACAGACGCGCATGTCCGATCCCGCTTTCTACAAGGGTGAGCCGGCTGATATCAGCGCCGCACAAGCTCAGCAAAGCGAGCTGGAGCAGCAGCTGGAAGTGGCTTTCTCCCGCTGGAGTGAGCTGGACCAACAGGGTTAGCGCGGGCGCGGTGCGCCGCGCCCCACCACACGGACAACGACACGCAAGGAGCCGTTTGTGCACAAACGCCTGTCATGGATAACTCTGGGCACTCTGTCATTGCTCGCCCTCTCATTGCTTACCGCCTTGGCTCAGCCCGTCTGGGCCACCGAAGTGGAAGACGAAGAACGGGCACTGGAGCGGCAACAGGAAACTGACGCCGATACGCCCAACAAGCCCCCGCATCGCACGGAAAGCAAGCAGAGCGACGCTGACTCAGAGAGCCCCAGCGCGGACGCTGAGCCGGAAAAACCGTCACCGCTGCCCTTGCTGGGCCAGACGGTGAAACCGGGCACCTTTGCCACCCTGCACTGGACGCCGGATCAATCGTTCGCGTCCATTGCCACACCCGTGCCTGTATTGGTCGCCCACGGCGACAAACCCGGCCCCAAGCTGTGCCTCACTGCCGCCATCCATGGTGATGAACTGAATGGCATCGAGATGGTTCGCCGGCTCATGTACGAACTGGAACCGGACCAGCTGGCCGGCACCGTGATCGGTGTTCCCATCGTCAATCTGGACGGCTTTCGCAGCGGCACCCGTTACCTGAGCGACCGCCGTGATTTGAACCGTTATTTTCCCGGCAACAAGAATGGCAGCGCCGCCAGTCGCGTGGCCTCTTCATTGTTCAGCAATATCGTCAGCCACTGTGACTACCTGGTAGACCTGCACACCGGCTCCCAGAAACGCGTCAACCTCCCCCAGCTACGCGCCGACCTGGATAACCAGGACGTGGTGGCCTTTGCCAAGCACTTTGGTGGCATGACCGTACTGCACAGCCCGGGCGTAAGCGGCATGCTCCGCGATGCGGCGGTGAAAGACGGCATTACCGCCGTGACCATGGAAGCGGGCGGCCCTAACCGGCTGGAAACCCAGGCCGTGAACTACGGCGTGCAGGCCATCGAAACCCTGCTGGAAAACCTGGAAATGCGTAAGGCCAGCCGTTTCTGGAGCGCCCCGCAGCCGGTGTTCTTCGAATCAGAATGGATTCGCGCCGGCCAGGGCGGCATTCTGCTGTCTGAGGTAAAACTCAACGACAAGGTGAAAAAGGGCCAGATCCTCGGCACCGTCACCGACCCGATCAGTAATACCGGCAGCGCCATTATCGCCCCGTATAACGGGCGTGTGCTGGGCATGGCTGTGAATCAGGTGGTCCACGCCGGCTTTGCGGCCTTCCGCATCGGTGAAGAGAAGAGTACCGAGGAAGTGGAAGCCCAGGCGGAAAAAGCCAGCAAGGAGAAAGAAAGCAAAGGAGACAAAGGGGACAAAGGCGAAAAGTCGGAAGGAGACGGCGAACCCGAACCTCCCAAGGCGCCACGACCTGAACGGGACGTGGACCGTGCCGACGACCTCAGCGCCGCCGACCATCAGGGCGATGAAGACAACGAACCTCACCCCTGATTATTCATTTTCCGAATCGCTGCGCGGGATGCTGTTCCCGCGCAGCAATCGGCCCCTCTCGCTATTGCACCACGATCTGATCGCGCATTTTCGCCAGCGTTTTCTCGCCAATGCCTTTAATGGCCAGCAACTGATCCGGGCTGGTGAAACCACCTTGGCTACCACGGAAATCGATGATCGCCTGGGCCGTTTTCGGACCAACCCCGTGCAGCGTTTCCAGTTCGGCCATATTGGCAGTGTTTAGGTTGATGGCGGCCTCGCCTTCTACTTTGGCAGCCGCAACATCAGACACGGCCTTATTCGCTTGCTCGGCAGACGCGGTCTTGAGGGTGTCAGCGGTGGGCGCAGGCTGCAGCTCGACAGCAACAGCCGGCATGACCAGTGTCATAAGGAAAGGCAGAATCGCCAGGGAACGTTTTTGCATGTGAGATCTCCGGTTCTCTTTTGAATGGAGAGCCCACCTTAGAGAGGGGCCAGCGCCGCTGTTATCCGCCTGTGGCGAGCGGCACTGTAAGCAAGCTATGCCAAGCTGTGTAATATAGCGTCGACTACGTCCGTAGGTGTGGCGGCCTGGGTGATGGGCCGGCCAACGACCATGTAATCCACACCCGCGTCTCGTGCCTGCACCGGCGTTAACACCCGACGCTGATCGCCCGCCTCGGCTCCTTCCGGGCGGATCCCCGGCGTTACCAGCTCGAAGGCGGGTCCGCAGGCCTGTTTCAGCATCGCCGCTTCCTGGGCAGAACAAACCACACCATCCATACCCGAGGCTTTCGCCAGCTCTGCCAGGCGCTGCACCTGCACCTTGGGCACATCCACCACGCCCACCTGCTGCAGGTCGCTATCATCCATGCTGGTCAGCACTGTCACGGCAATCAGGTGCGGGCGCTGGGCGTGATTAGCAATGGCATTGGCGGCGCCTTCCATCATCCGTTGCCCGCCACTCGCGTGCACGTTCACCATCCACACCCCCATGTCCGCCGCCGCGGCAACCGCACCCGCCACGGTATTAGGGATGTCATGAAATTTCAGATCGAGAAACACCTCAAAACCCAACTTGTGTAATGACTCCACCACCGCCGGCCCACTGCGGGTAAAAATTTCCTTGCCCACCTTTACCCGCACTTTGCCTGGATCCAGTTGTTGGGCCATAGACAGGGCCTGTGCGGCATCCGGGTAGTCCAGAGCGACAATAACGGGGCTGGAAATAGGCATAGAGGATCCTCAGGGGTAAGCGGGCGAAGCTATGTTAGGCGTTGCGATTAGGCGGTTCAAGAATCCGGCGCTGCCAAGCTGCAAGCCTCAAGCTGCAACACGGACGCGTGTAGCGAAAACGGACTGTCTGTTGGCCGCGCACAAAGGCAGGCTCGGCGTTCGCGACCCAAACCTTCAAACCAAACAAGACCCTATCTCGCGTTGTAGCTTGCAGCTTGTAGCTGCTTTAGACTTCCTTCACCACCGGCTTGATGGTGCCCCAACGCTTGCAGCTCGGGCAGCGCCATTGCATCAGCGGCGTTTCAAAACCACAGCGACGGCACTTGTAGAGGCTTTTATCGTTGAGCAATTTCTCCGACACCTGCTTGAGCATGTCCAGATGCTCACGGGCCTCACCTTCCGCCGTGCTGGCCAGGCTCATGTCGATGATGCGGTTAAGCCCACGCACTGACGGGTTGGCCTTCATGTATTCGCGAATAAAATCCGCGGCTTCCTTGTCGCCATAGCGCTCTTTAAGCGTTTCCGAGAGCAGCAGAATACGCGTGGTGCTGGGTTTTTCCGCACTGTAGTCGGCCAGCATCTGGATAAAGTCTTCTTCTTTTTCCTGGTGTTGGAAACATTGCCGCAGGCGCTCAAGGGTTTCATCGAAGAAGTCGCTGTCCTGGCTCCAGACACGCTGGAAAGCATCAATCGCAACGCCCCAGTTGGACTCCGCCATTTCCAGGTCGCCTTCCGCCAGGCTGGCACGGACACACTGGTTATCGAATGACAGCGCCCGGCGCAGCATGCGGCGGGCCGGGTTGGTATCACCGTCACGGCGCAGGTTTTCCGCCTGCTCACAGCAAAACTGGGCTAACACCGGGGCCAAGTTGGCGCGGTTCTTGAGCAGACGCTCGCCCATGCTGATGGCGTTCACCCAATCGCGTTCCTGTTCGTACAGGCCCATCAATTGTTCGCACACTGCGTCCTTGGCCTGGCAATCCTGATCCAGCATTTCCAGCAGCACCTGCTCAGCCAAATCGAAAATGCCGCTGGCCAGATAATCCTGGGCCAGCTCCAGCTGAATTTCTTCCTGCACCGGCCGCCCATAATCACCGTGTTCAAGCAGATGGGTATGCAGCTGAGCGGCACGGTCAAATTCGCCCCGCTTGCGAAACAGCTTGCCCAGGGCCAGATGGGTCTCCAGGCCCTCTTCACTCACGTCCAGACTGTTAAGCAGGGCTTCGATGCCCTTGTCCGGCTCTTCATTGAGAAAGAAATTGATGCCTGCCACATAATCCTTGGAGAGGGATGCCATGCGGCGACGTTGACGGCGTTTGCTTTCGCGCCGCCCCATAAAAAAACCGGCGGAAATGGCCACAAAAAACAGGGGAATGAGCCACAACGATTCGCTCATGAAAACAGGCCCTTGATGCCACGCAGGCCGACCCCGGCCAACAGGCCCAGCAACAAGCCGATGGCCAGCACAGAGACCACCAGCACGCCCAGTGAGACCTGCCACTGCCAGGCATCCACCAACAGATCAATCATTACCAGGTCACGGTTGCTGGTAACAAAGAGGAAAGCGACAAGAAAAATGGCCACAACGGCCAGAATTACCAGAATCCGGTAAAGGTTTC
>OJHM01000156.1_pt1 | contig 25811 bp, 24 predicted proteins | sample 1595241 | NCBI WGS metagenome assembly OJHM01 (sample SAMN05416781, study PRJEB24817) | seawater metagenome | isolation source: Sea water | place: Canada:Atlantic | collected 2013-11
AGTCGGCGCTGGCCCCGGGGCGAGTCACGAATGCATAGGTCTTGTTCTGCCAGGACACAGCCGTGCCGACAGTCAGGCCGTTCAGGTCACCGCTGAAGCGGTACTGGGTGGACAGGCGAATCATGTCTTCCGGCGAGGTGGTGTTCAGTTCATCGCCGTCCGTGTCTTCGGTAATGCGGTAGGTGTAGCCTGCCTGCACTTGCCAGTCGGGCAGAATTTCCCCGGCGGCTTCCAGTTCGAAACCGTTGGTTTCGGCACCATCCACGGAGCGGTAGGCCACGGAGTTGGGTGGCCCGCCGATAATGGGCTGGCCGGTGGATTCCGCCAGGTTGTCCTGATTGATCCGGAACACGGCGACGGTGGTGTTCAGCCGGCCGTCATTGAATTCGCTCTTCAAGCCGGCTTCATAGCTGTTTCCTTCCTCTGGATCGAGAATCTGGTTGTTGGTGTCGCGCACGGTCTGCGGCTGAAAGATGCTGGTGTAGCTGGCATACACGGAGTGGTGATCGGTCAGGTCATAGACCACCCCCAGGTAGGGTACGAGCTCTCCGTTTTCCTGGTAGTGCTCATCCAGTGCGCCTTGCCAGTTGAAGCCCTGAGTCTCTGTTTCCCAGTCCACCACTTGGCCACCGGCAATCACGGCGAGGCGGTCGGTAGGTTTGAAGCGGGCAGTGGCGTACAGGCTGGTCTGGGTGGTGTTTTGGTCTTCAAGGGTATTGATGGGCCCCCAGGCGGGCTTGGGGATATCTCCGTCCCAGTTGAGTAAATTGGGGATCACGTTATTGAAGTTAACCGGTGACTGACCGGTGTAATCCCGTTCGGCATCGGAGTGGCTGACGCCGACCACCAGTTCATGTTGGCGCCCGAACAGTGCGAAGGGGCCGTTGGCGTAGAGATCGAACGTATCCTGGGTCTTGTCTTCCACAAAGCGTCCGGACCACAGGGTCTTGCCGCTGCCATCGCGGTTCAGCTGGCCGCCACCGGCGGACGCCAGCTGAGCGTCATAGTTGTTCTGCTGGTTGGTGTAGGCGAACTTGCTGTACCAGCCATTTTCAAACTGATGCTCCAGGTTCAGGAAGATTGTTTGGGAATCCTGGGCCCAGCTGCTCCAGTCGGTGGCCGGGTTCAGATCCCGGTCCAGGTCGGCGATGCCGCCGTCGCTGTAGAACAGCGGAATGCCGCCCCAGGTGGAGCCCATGGGGTCATAGTCCATGTAGTCCATGCCCACGGTGAGCAAGGTATTGTCGAACAGGTCGGCTTCGATGACCCCGTAGAACACCTGCTTTTCGTTTTCGTAATGATCCAGGAAAGACTCGCCCTGTTCGTAGGCGCTAACGAAGCGGCCGCGAACCCGGCCATTTTCTGACAGTGAACCGCTGGCATCGAATTCGCCGCGGTAACCGTCCCAGCTATTTAATTCGGCGCCCACCTGGCCGGTGAAATCTCGGGTGGGTTTCTTGCGCACCAGGTTTACCGTGGCAGAGGGGTTGCCGATGCCGTTCAACAAACCACTGGCGCCGCGCAGTACTTCAATGCGGTCATAGATGAAGGTATCGGACAGGGCGGCTTGTTTCCCCAGGGTGTCGATGCGTGTGGATGGCATGCCATCGTAAAGGAAGTTGGTGATTTCAAAGCCACGGGCGAACAATTGCTGACGCTCAGTATCCTGGGTTTTCACGGTGACGCCGGGCGTGCGCTGCATGACTTCGGCCACGCTGTTCAGGTTGAAGTCGTCCATTTGCTGGCGGGTAATCACGGAAACAGACTGCGGCGTTTCGCGGGGCGATAACACCATGCGGGTCGCAGTATCCGTGGCGGTGGTGCCGTATCGCTCGGTGCCTTCTGTGGTCATACTGGCATCGTGTTCATCCACGCTGCTGGCGGTGACATCAATGTTGCCCAGCGTATGCGCATCGCTGTTGCTGTTGCTGGTGGTGGTTTCGGAATAGGCCGCGCCGGCTGCCAGCATGAGGCTGGTGGTCAGAACGGAAAAACGGAAATAAGACATGGTTCCCCCGGGAATGAATAGTCTGCAAAGCCGGCGGCGCACATGGGCACGCACCGGGAAATGTGATGGCTGGGGAAACCTGGCGAGACTCACAGGGCGCAGATGATAATGGTTTTCATTTGTAATTCAAGGTGGCCGCAGGGCGATCTGTGAGGCAAGGGCAATGAATATGCTTTTAGCGCTGTATCTGGTGGGTATTACCGCAGAGGCCATGACGGGTGCGCTGGCCGCGGGGCGGCTGCGCATGGACCTGTTCGGGGTGGTCATGGTGGCCTGTGTGACGGCTATGGGGGGCGGCTCCATGCGCGATGTGTTGTTGGGCCACTATCCGTTGGTCTGGGTGGCGCACCCGGAATACCTGGGCCTGACGGCGGCCGCGGCACTGGTGACCACTTGGGTGGCACCACTGATGCAGCGCCTGCGCATGCTGTTTCTGGTACTGGATGCGTTGGGGCTGATTGTGTTCACGGTGATTGGTGTGAAGGTGGCTCAGGGCATGGCACTGGGCGCACCGGTGGCGGTGTTGGCCGGGCTGATTACCGGTATTTTTGGCGGGGTGATTCGGGATTTACTCTGCAATCGTATGCCACTGGTGTTTCAGAAAGAGCTGTATGCAGTGATCTCGCTGGGTGCGGCCTGCTTGTATCTGCTACTGCAATTCACCCCGTTGGGGGAAATGGCGATCACGCTGATCACGTTGGCCAGCGGCTTTCTGATGCGCATGCTGGCGATTCGTTATGAGTGGCATCTGCCCCGTTTCAAGTACAACGTGCCGGAGCAGTAGTGCCTGTATGAGGCGCGGTATGAACGTCCGTCTGAGCCGAGATATCAGTGCCAGCGCAGAGTCACCGGTTCGCGGGTGGTAAAGCGGGCCAGGTGGCTGTCGATAATACCGCGTAAGCGTTCCAGTTCATTGCTGCCGGCCTGACAATGCAAGTGCAGGGCCTGGTCATCCGCGCTCAGTTCGCAGGTACCGAACGGGAAACGAATGATGCCATTGTGATCGTCGAATTGTGTTTCCAGCTTATGGCTGAAATGGCGGCAGAGTTTTTTGAGATACAGAGAGGCCTGGCCGGTGGCGGCGAATCCGTGGGTATATTCCATAGTAGTAATTCCTGTGCATTAAGTTGATAATATCAACTATATTCCGCTTACTGGTTGATGTTGTCAGCCATTTTCACTGTTACGCGAGGGCACCATGCCTGATGATATTACCGTGCCCCTTGGTCGGGCTTTTACGGCGACCCTGAACCGGTTGCGCCAGGCCATGCGTGAACCGTTGGCCGACCTGCCGGTAGCGCTGGCGCCGCCGGACATCGGCTTGTTGCAGTTCTTGCTGGAGTCACCGGGCGCCACGCCCCAGTGCCTGGCTCGGCATCAGGCGCGAGACAAGGCGCAGCTCACCCGCAAGATAAAGGCGCTGGAAGCGCAGGGGCTGATACGCCGCGAAGCCGACCCGGACGATGGCCGTAAGGTACGTCTGTTTCTCAGCAAGCAGGGGCAAGCCATGGCGAAGGCCGGCGAGCAGGTTCGGCGGGCGGCGTTTACCGAGCTCTTGCAAGGCTTGAGCCGGCGAGAGCAGGAACAGCTGCTTGGCCTGTTGCAGAAATGTCAGCCAGACACAGAATGAACGGCGCTCGCAAAGCATGCACAAAGTGATGGCCGTCGCCCGATCGCATGGGTAAGGTTTGCCTACTGTTCCTCTATGAACAGGGAAGATTGACGATAACCAAGGAGTTTTTATGAACGCTTTTCGTTTTGGCCTGATGGGGGCTTCTCTGTGTCTGGTCCTGAGTGCACCGGCTCAGGCGTTTGATTTGAAATCCATGACCGACTCGGCCAACAAGGCGGTGAATGACGCGTCTGACAAGGCCAATTCCAGCGTGAACCAGGCTAACGACGCCGCTACCGGTGCCATGGACAGCGCCAACAGCAAACTGGCCGTGACCGGTGAAGCCAAGACGTTAGTGGATTCTCTGTCCACCGATCTGGGTGTGACCCAGCAACAGGCAGCAGGCGGTGCCGGTGCCTTGTTGGCCATGGCCCAGAACAACCTGTCGGGCGATCAGTTCAGCGGCATCACGAGCAAGGTCCCCGGTCTGGATTCTCTACTGGGCGGCGGCGGTGGCATGGCTTCTTCCATGCTGGGCAACATTTCCTCTCTGCAGGGTGTCTCCAAAGCTTTCAGCGCGCTGGGTCTGAGCCCGGATATGATCTCCCAGTTTGCGCCGAAAATTCTCGGTTTCCTGGGCGGTGAGGGCGTTGGTGCCACGGCGCTGAACAGCCTGAAAGGCCTGTGGGGCGTGGCCGGTTAATGCAGGATTGACGGCCTGTTTGCAGGCCGGGTGCGAACCTGTTGCCCTGCCTGCCATCGTTGAGTAAATCATGGATTCACTGTCACAGGCCGTATTAGGCGCCTCCGTCGGGGGCGCCGTTCTCTCCCGCCCATTGGGGCGCTGGGCCTTGCTCGGTGGCGCCTTGCTGGGCACCTTGCCGGACCTGGACGTACTGATTGATTACGGCGATGCGGTGGCCAATTTCACCGAGCATCGCGGTTTTAGTCATTCCCTGTTGGTACTGTTTCCCGTCTCTTTTTTGCTGGCCGCGTTGCTGTCGCAATGTTTTGCGCGCCGGCAGACGCAAATTTCGCTGTGGCGTTGGTGGTTGTTCACCGGATTGTGCTTGATGACACATCCGCTGCTGGACGCCTTCACCACCTACGGCACGCAATTGTTCTGGCCGCTGGGCAACCCGGTCGCCATTAGCAGCGTGTTTATCATCGACCCCCTTTATACCCTGCCGCTGCTTATTGCCGTTTTGTGGGCGGTGGCGAGGCCGCCGGCTGCGCGGGTATTACTTTCTGGCCTGGCTCTGTCCACGTTGTATTTGGTCTGGAGTGTGGCCGCCCAGCATGCGATGACCCAGCGGGTGCTACCGGCCCTGGCCGAACGCGGTTTGTCGCAGGCGCCGCGGCTGGTGCAGCCGATGCCATTTTCGACGTTGCTGTGGCGTATCACGGTATTGGGTGAGCAGCAGCGGCTGGAAATTGTTAGCGGTATTCTCGATGACGATGTGCCGTTGCAAGTGGAAGCCTTCCCCCGTGATCAGCAATCGTTGGAAGCGATTCATGGGCTGCCCGCCGGGCGTACGTTGATGCACTTTACCCGGGGTTTTGTGGCAGCAGAGGTGCAAGGCGATAGGTTGCTGGCGACAGATATCCGATTGGGCCTGCCGGGGTTGCATCCGTTCCAGTTCGTGCTGGCCACACGCGGACTCTCAGGCTGGCAGCCGTTAGCGGCTGCCCGGCGAGTGCCGCGCCCAATGACACACCCGCAGGCCTGGCCTGCTTTGTTGTCGCGGACTTTGTCTCACGTGCAGGTATTGTGTTTAGCGACCCTGACGGTCCCCGCTGGGGCGCAAGGCTGCCCGTCGAGCGGGGATGTTCTTCGCTCGCTGCCCCCGGTGGAAACGGGCGGCTAGTCCCACCCGGCAAGGACGAGCTTGCCCACGGTGCTGCCTGACTCAAGCCGTCGGTGTGCTTCTTTCAGATTGGCGGCGTTGATAGTGCCGAGCCCCTCGCTGACGGTGCTTTGAATGATTCCCTGATCAACTAACGCACTGAGCTGGGTAAGGATGTCACCCTGGTGCTGCATGTCCGTGGCGAACATGGCGCGGGTGAACATGAACTCCCAGCTGAAGCGGGCGCTCTTGGCTTTCAGGGGGTTCAGGTCCAGGGGCGCCCGCGCATCAACGATGGCGCAAATGCCGCCGAACGGGGCCACGGCCTGGCAGGCTGTGGCCCAGTAATCGTCCAGGTTTTGGGTGATGAAGATGCCATCAATCTGCGGGCAGCCGATGGCATCCAGCTGTGGCAGTAATGCTTTACGGTAATCCACAACGTGATGGGCGCCGAGGCTTTGGCACCAGTTGGCGGATGCTTCCCGGCCAGCGGTGGTAATGACCTTGAGGCCAAAGTGGTGAGCGGCCAGTTGGATGGCAATGGAGCCCACACCACCGGCGCCACCGATCACCAGCAGATTTTTTCCTTCGCATTTACCGGGCTGAAAGCCGAGCTGATCTTCCAGCGCTTCCCATGCGGTTAGTGCGGTCAGTGGCAGTGCAGCGGCTTCCTGCATGCCTAGGGTGTTCGGTTTTTTTGCCACCAGCCTTTCATCCACGCACTGGTGCTGGGCGTTGCTGCCCTGGCGCTGTACCGCGCCGGCATACCAGACCCGGTCGCCGGCGGTGAAGTTTTTCACTTCCGCGCCCACCGCTTCCACCACGCCGGCGGCATCGAAACCCAGCACCCGGTAACCGGGTTCGTCGAAGGGCCGTTGGCGCAGTTTGGTGTCGATGGGATTGACGGAGACCGCCTGGACGGCAACCAATAGATCCCGTGGGCCGGGGGCGGGCAGGTCCAGCTGGATATCCTCCAGGGCGTGAACATCTTCGATGGCTCTGGGGTGGTTGAATCCAATAGCTTTCATGCAGGCTCCCTCACAGATCGGCAACGTATTCCCACAAGTGCTGGCTGCCACGATTTGGCACACTTGGCTGGGCAGACTATGCCACAGTATGACGTTATCGTCTGGCAGACCGCTTTGAAAAATACTTATTCTCAGGCGATCAGGGAGAGCTGTATGGAGTTTGACGAATACCGGAAATTTGATGCCACAGGGTTGGCAGAACTGGTGTCACGGGGTGACGTCACTGCCGGGGAATTGCTGGAGACCGCCATCACCCGGGCGCAAGCGGTGAATCCTTCGCTGAACGGGCTGATCATTCCCCTGTACGAGCAGGCGCGGGAACGAAGCCACACCGCACTCACCGGTCCGTTGGCCGGGGTGCCCATGCTGGTGAAAGACCTGTTTCAGGAAATGGCGGGCGCACCGGAATATCAGGGCAACAAGGCGCGCAAGCAAAAGGATGTTCGTGCGGCGCAGGATTCCACCCTGGTGGCGCGCTGGAAATCCGCCGGCCTGGTGCCGTTCGGGCGGACCAACACGCCGGAGTTCGGCTCCAAGGGGATTACCGAGCCGGATTCCTATGGGCCGGCGCGCAACCCCTGGAATCCTGACCATACTCCCGGTGGTTCTTCCGGTGGCTCAGCCGCCATGGTGGCGGCGGGCGTGGTACCCGTGGCAGGCGCCAATGACGGCGGTGGCAGCATTCGCATTCCGGCAGCCTGCTGTGGCTTGTTCGGCCTGAAGCCGGGCCGGGGTCGCACGCCGTGGGGGCCGACCTTCACCGAAGCCATGCACGGTATCGCGGTAAACCACGCGCTCACCCGTTCAGTGCGTGACAGCGCCTTGCTGCTGGACATCGCCCAGGGCGATGAGCGTGGCAGCCTGTTCCATATTACCCCACCGGCACAGCCCTATCAGCAGGCGGCGGCGATGGCCCCGGGAAAACTGCGCATTGGTTTTTCCACCGCTTCCCCTCTGGGCACGCCGGTCGATCCGGAAGCCGTGGCGGCGGTGGAGAAAACCGTGGCGTTGCTGCGGGATTTGGGTCACGAGGTGATCGATGCCGAGCCGCAGATGGATGCCAAGCAGATGTGCATGGACTGGCTGACGGTCTGGTTTGGTCAGTGTGCCGCGACAGTGGATGACGTGCGTGCGCTCACCGGCTGTGGCGATGATGGCTTTGAGCTGGATACCTTGGCCATCGCCGCTTTCGGCCGCGCGACCCCTGCCCATGAATACGTGAAGTGTCAGACTCGCTGGCAGCAGTACATGATTGCCATGGATGGGTTCCTGGAGCATTACGATTTCTGGCTCACGCCGACGCTGGCCATGCCGCCGGCCAAAATCGGTGCCATGGCCACGCCGGGCTGGCAGCAGAATGCCTTGAAAATGATCCTGAAGGTGGGCGGCGAAAAGCTGCTGATGAAAACCGGCATGATCGAGCAGATGGCCCTGGAGAATTTCAAATACATGCCCTTCACCCAGTTCGCCAACGTGACCGGGGTGCCGGCCATGTCCGTACCCCTGCATTGGTGTCAGAACGGTTTGCCGCTGGGCTCCCAGTTTGTCGGTGGCCACGGTGATGAAAGCAAGCTGCTGGCGCTGGCCGCGCAGCTTGAAGACGCTGCTCCGTGGTTCGACAAGGTGCCTAGTTAATCCGTCGGTCGGGAATGCCCGCAGGGCATCTCCGACCTGGTGTTTCAGGCAGCAAGACGTTGGGTAACGTCATAGGCCTTGGCGGAGGTTTCTTGCAGAAATGTCCGCCCTGCGGTTTTCGGTCGCACGGCTTTGCTACACCGTTGCCGCCGCTTGGGCGGCTGGAGAGCGGGCCAGGTAGTCCAGGGCTTGCTGGGTATCGCCTTCATGGATCGGATGAAAACGGGGTGAGATCCAGCGCAGGGTGGCGTTGAGCAGGAAGCCAAAGGTGGGCACATTGCCCGTTTTCTGGCCGACCTGTTGCAGTTGGATCAGCACCTGTGGGATCAGTTTACGGCCTATCTCGCGGGCGGCTTTGTCTGAATCCTGCCGGGCCAGGCTGCGGCCCCCTTCGGCAATGAAATAAATAAACAGGGGGAACACGAGCGCCATCAGCGCCTGTCGACTGACGTAAAAACCCAGCTGGGTTTTACACAGGTGTTCAAACAGGTCGTAGGCTACGGTGCGGTGTTCCACTTCTTCGGCCAGGTGCCACTTGAACAGGTCGACCATGGTGGGGTCGCCGTTCTGTTCCCAGCTTTCATTGTCCATGGCCCACTGGCCCAGCACGCCGGTGAAGTGCTCAATGGCAGCGATGATGCCGACACGCATGACCAGCCAGTGTTTTTTGAACGGTTTACGCTGCATCAAGGTGAGCCCGAACGGCGCATCGGCTAGCGCGGTGCCGAACAGCCATTCTGCTTTGCTCAGAAACGGTTCCACGCTAAGGCCGTGGCGCTCCAGATACAATTGAGCTTTGCTGTGGGCACGGGAATGCACCGCCTCCTGGCGGATAAAACCCTGCACGTCGGCCAGTAACTGCTCATCTTGTATGAGCGGCAGGACCTGGTTGTACACTCGGCAGAACCACAGTTCGCCTTCCGGCAGTAACAGGTGAATACCATTGATGATATGGGTGGCAAACGGGTCATCGCGCAGCCAGTGCAGCGGTGTCTGGTCAAAATCGAACTGCACCCGGCGCGCTTTCAGTTGGTGTCGAACAGTGGCATTCATGGTGTCCGGTCTCCGTCAGGGGGTCAGGTCAATGCGTGCAACGCGGCGTGACAGTGAGGGCGCCAAGCGGCTGAGCAGCCGTGTGCTCCAGGCCTCCGCGCCAACCAGTGACAGGGCCGGATTGTTGAGTACGGCTTTAAGGATGGCGTCGGCCACATCGTCCGGGGAAAAATTGCGACGCTTGTAGAGCGCATCGGCCTTGGCGCGTTTCTCGGCCTGTTCCTCATCACTGACACCAGCGTAGACGGTGGCGTTGGCAATGCCGGTGGCGACAAACCCGGGGCAGATGGCGGTGACGCCGATATCATGCTCGGCCAGTTCGGCGCGCAGGCATTCGCTGAGCATGTGCACGGCGGCTTTGCTGGTGGAGTAGGCTGCCAGTTTGCGGTTGGGCGCAAAGGCGGCGGCGGACGCTACGTTGATGATGTGGCCGTGGCGATGGCCGTCGATCATTTGCTGGGCGAACAAACGCGCGCCGTGAATGACGCCCCACAGGTTCACCTTGAGCAGGCGGTCCCACTCCTTGACGCTGGTGTCGAGCACGCCACCGGCCATGCCGATGCCGGCGTTATTGACGATGATGTCGGCACCGCCGAGTTCCTTGTCCACCCAGCTGGCCAGCCGCTGCATGGCCTGGGCGGCGCCCACGTCTACCTTGCGGGACCAGGCAACCGCGCCCAATTCCCGCGCCAGCACGGCGGTGTCTTCTGCGCTGTCTTCATTGATATCCACGCACACCAGGTCTGCCCCTTCGGCGGCAAAGCGCAGCGCAGTGGCCCGGCCAATGCCGGAACCGGCGCCGGTGATGACGGCGGTTTTGCCGTTCAGTGGCAGGGTGCTGCGTGCCGGGCGTACGCGAGCGTGTTGCAGGGCGCCGCTCATGGTGCCCTTTTCTACACCGCTGACGAATTCGTGGATCCAGTCGGCAATGCGCTCCGGGTGGCTCAGTGGTACCCAGTGACTGGCATTAATGTCGCGGCGGTAGAGCTTATCCACCCAGAGATGCAGGTCTTCAAACAGCTGTGTGCCTACATAGTTGTCGCGGGTTGGCACGATCAACTGGACCGGGCAGTTGGCGTGACGTTTTTCCGGGTTGATCAGCTTGTGGCGGAAATTGGCCCGGTAGAGTTGCACGCCGAATTTTCCGTCTTTGCCCTGGGTTGGGTTGGCGGCAGGCTCGGTGACATTTTCCCGGTGTTTCAGGTATTGCGGCCAGAGTTTGTCCAGGCCACTTTGCCAGGCACCGGGGGCCAGCACCGGTAAGTGAAAGAAACCGATGTACCAGGAACTGAGTACCTGCTTGAACACCTTTGCCTTTGCCGAGGCAGATAGGTTTAGCGTGCGCTCTCGCATCCAGTGCCCCATGTGGTCCAGGCAAGGGCCAGAGAGGGTCGTGTAGGACAGAATGCGGGATTTCAGTGGCTCGGTAGTGACCGATTCCCAGCTTTGAATGGAGCCCCAGTCGTGGCCCACCAGATGAAAACCCCGGCCGGGGATCAGTGCGTCTACCACTGCCTGCAGGTCGGCGGATAGCAGACTCATGCGGTAGTCCGATTGCGCCCGGGGGGCCTGGGAGGAGCCTGCGCCACGCACGTCATAGAGAATCACAAAGTGGTGCTTGGCCAGCCGTTCGGCCACCGGTTTCCACACGCTGTGATTGTCCGGGTAACCGTGCACCAGCACCACGGGCACCTTCTTGGGGTCGCCGAGAGTGTACGCCTGGAGGGAAACGCCCTGGCTGCTGACAGTGGTGGGGATCATGTTGGCTCCTGAAACATGGCGACGCGCAATCTGGACAACGTCAAGATTTTTGAATGTATCAGTGCTCAATGTAACGGTCAATGTGCGGATTGTGGCAGTACATACCGGGTGGTCAGTCCCGTGGGTCAAGGATGCCTTTAAGGCAGGTGAGGAGAAGGTGGGAGTCGGCCAGGAAAGCGGAGAGAGGAGGTAAGCAGAACCAGAAACGGCGGCCCGAAGGCCGCCGTCAACAAGGTCGGAGCGGGGGATCAGCGTATTAGTTGCTGATCGTCGCGCTCGGGCTGTTAGTGGTGATGCTGCCTTTTACGGAGTGCACTTCTTTCACGTCCACTACGCTGCGACCGTCGTCGTGATCGACTTCACCGGTAAAGGAAAGCTGGGTACCGGCTTTCAGCGGGCGGTCAGCGGTCAGGTCATCGTCGAGCTCAATTTCGAACTGCCCTTTAGTGTCACGGAGCAGATAGCGCTCGTCACCCAGCGCCTGAACCACTTCACCGTCCATGCGCACTTCAGTGCCTTCCTTGATGCCCTGAGTGATGGCCGCGCTATCGGTGGTAATGGTGTCGCCGGCCGTAACGGTAGCGGTGGCGCCCAGCAGTACAGATGCAAGAATCAATTTTTTCATGAGTCATCCTCCTTGGTTGATGTCTCAGGGGATTAGTGGGGTGAAGGGCGCGGGTCGTTCCTGATGTTTGTAAAAGCTCGGTTAAAGCCCGGCAAAAGCGGTGTTTTTTGCGAGCTGGCTCACAGGTTGAGCACAGAGAAAGGGCGCAGGCCGCCGGTGGAGAAGTTGTTCTCAGGGCTGGCTATTGAAGGTGTTCCAGAACAGGCAGGGTTGGGCGGCCGTTTTTTCGAGGGCGAGAAATGCCGCAAAGGCCTTGCCGGTATAGGTGTTTTCCAGTGACAGACCGCTGCGCGCGGCGGCAGCCACGGCGTGGGTGCTGGCGGTGGTGGGGTGACCGTAGCCGGGGCCGAGATAGTCGTCGTGCCATTGCAGGAAGCCGGTATCGAATTGCTCCCAGGGCAGCCCCAGTCGTTGCCAGCATTGTTGGGCCATGCGGATCACCAGCCGTGCATTGCAGACCGAGAACGGGCCGAGATGATCCTGGGCCACCTGCACCGCATGAATGCGGGCATTGAGCCCGCTGAGCTGGTTGCCCACCAATAGCCCGGCCACGGTGGCGCCGGAACCGGCGGCGACCACGATGTCGGCGGGGGCCGGGCAGAGGCTGTCGTTAATTTGCTGTTTGAGTTCCAGCATGGCGTTGGCATAGCCAAGGGTGGCCACCGGGTTGGAGCAGCCGGCGTAAAGAAAATAGTGGTCGCGACGTAATCGTCCCGGGTGCAGGTACCAGCCCAGTGCGGCCTGTAGCAGGCTGGAACGATCATGCAGCCGAGCGCCGGCCTGCTGCATGCGCTGGCGGTTCTGGCGGACCACAGGGGAATCCGGTTGGGGGAACGTGAAGATGTCACAGTTCAGCTGTGCTTGCTTACACAGCAGCGCGGTGGCCAGCCCGGCATTGGTGCCGGTGGCGCCCAGAGTCACCACGGTTTTCGTGGGGCGTTGACGCATTTCACCCAGCACCCACTCGAGCTTGCGCAGTTTGTTGCCACCGTAAGGGTGGGCGCTGATGTCATCGCGCTTGACCCAGCACAGTGGGCTTTGTTTCGGCAGCGGCTCTACCGGTGTGGGCAGGTCGCACAGTGCAACGGGAGCAAGGCTGGCGAGATGCGGAAACTGGGCAAGCAGCGGCCAGCTCATCAGGCGCCATTGCCCTGGGGCAGTGGCGCCCACCAATCGGCGAGGGCGCCGTTATCCCATACCGCCAGGTCGCCAAACTGTAGCAATACGAATTCACTTTGCGTGGGCCGGAAGAACAGTTGGTCGTCTACCTGCAGGGCGGTGTCCGGGCTGCCGTTATACATCATCTGATTGGTGCTCACGCCGTACACCGGGTTGGCTTGAATACCTGACGGAGAAACCGGTTCGGCTTTCCAGTAACCGCCGTAAATAAAGTAGGTGCGCCGACGGTTGGCATCCCAGCCCTGCCAGAGTTCGCCCAACGGCAGTGGGCCGGGCAGGTCGAGTCCATCCAGCTGCTTGAGTACCGGGGCAGCAATAAAGGCAGCGGGTTGGAAGTCTTCCAGCAGTGGCAAATCGAAATCGCTGGCTTTCACCAGGCAGGAGCCGGCACTGAGTTCGTTGACCACGGTGGTGTCGTCGTACAGCGCCACGGTCGGGCTGCCGGCGCCGTTAAAGCACAAGGTTTGTTGCTGGTAGTCGGGGTTCAGCTGATACAGCCTGTCGATATAACCCTGGTAGATGGCTTCTGTTTCCCAGTGGCCTTCTTCGGCACTCTGGATAAAAGCGGGTAGTTTGCCGACGTGGGCGTCGTAGCCCATGAAACCGCTGAAACGCAGTTGCTCAGGGTGGGCCTCGATCAGCGCGATCATGGCGTCCAGTTGCTGCGGGTCGGTGAGGCCTCCCCGGTGCAAGCCCACATCGATTTCGATATTGATATTGAGTTGCCGGTCTTGTTCGCGGGCCAGGGCCAGGTACTGCTCAAGGCGGGCCAGGGAATCAATCAGCCACTGCAGTTGTTTGTCGGTATCGAAGGAATGAGTGTTGCCCAGTTCGGTATAGAAACGGCGTGCCGCCTGGATGGGCATGGGTTTGCCCAGCAGCAGGTCCGCACCGGGTTCGGCATCGACCAGGGCATTCATGAACGGTTGGTGGAACACCATGACCCGCTGGCTGCCGGTGTGGGTCATGACCTCCTGAATCAGCGGAACGCTGGGCAGGGATTTCGCCACGATGCGCAGCTGGCAGTGGCTGGGCAGCATCGCTACCAGGCTCTGGCAGTTGCCAATCAGTCGCTGGCGGTCGATGAGCATCAGCGGCCGGCCGGGGCCGTGTTGTTTCAGGGTGTCGTTCAGCGACTGGAAATAGGCATCGTGCGCAGCGCCACGATTGTCCGGCCGCAGCCACCAGCCACCCACGGCAAGCGCGGCTGTACCGAAAAGAAAATGACGTCGTTTCATAAGCGATAACCGGTCAATAGTGGGTAGGTCGCCAAGGCCCGGGGAGCCTCTTCGACAGGGTCGATTCCAATCCTATAAAAACAGGCGTTTCAGATGTGGATTCAGCATTCGCCCCTGTGGATCCAGTTCTTTGCGCACGGCCTGAAAACGATCAAAGGCCGGGTACAGGTCTGCCAATTCCTTACGACCCAGGCTGTGAATCTTGCCCCAGTGGGGGCGGCCGGCGTAGCGGCGCAGAATGGGTTCTACCACGTCGAAAAGCGGCTGGTAGTCCTGTTCGTAGTATTGGTGTATCGACAGGCTGGCGCCGGGCTGCTTATGGAACATGGACAGCAGGCTGTCGTCGGCGGCGACGTAACGGAATTCAATGGGGAAGAACACGTTGATGTCATGCTGGCGAATGGCGGCACAGACTTCTTCCAGGCAGGCGATGCCTTGTTCCGCCGGTACCGTGTATTCCATTTCGTTGAAACGCACGGTGCGGTGGTTGGCAAAGACTGTGTTGGCCGGGCCCACATAACGGCTGTCTTCCACAAACAGGGTGGACAGTTTCTGCAGGGTGGGGGTCAGCCAGCCGGCCTGCATGGCCAACTTGGAGACCATTTCCAGCAGCTCGTTGTCATCAGCACGGGTGGGGCTGTCCTGGGAATCGCTGGTGATGGCCATGGTCTTGACGATGGCCTGATCCCCCAGCGGGAAGGCGAAGAATTCGATGTGGCGGAAGTTGTCCTTTTCCTTCTCTACAAAATCCATAGCCTCGCGAAGCGGCAAGGTCCAGGTGTGTTCTTCCAGCCGGAAGGCCGGTTCGTGGCGAAAGCCGATTTCGGTGACCACGCCCAGGGCGCCCACATTGCAGCAGGCGGCGAGAAAATGGTCACCATCGGCAGCCGTCAACTCCAGCGGCTCACCGTCGAGGGTAATTAGACGCAGGGATTCGACCTGACCGGACAAACTCTGTAGCCCGAGCCCCGTGCCATGGGTGCTGGTGGCGATGGCGCCGGCCAGGGATTGCAGGTTGATGTCTGGTTCGTTGGTAAAGCTGTAGCCCTGTTCGTAGGCCATGGAGCTGGCCATGGCCAGCCGGGTGCCGCCGCCGTAACGGAATACGTTGCCGTCAGAGCCGCGCAGGCCGGCCATGGGTTCCAGGGAAATCAGGGTGTCGTCGGTGGGCACGATGCCGCTGAAGGAATGGCTGCCGCCGAAGGCGCGCAGGGTGCCGGTGCTGTTGCGAACGGTGTCGAGCACTACGCTTTCATCGGTGGCGTAGACCAGCTGGTTGGGGCTGGCACTCTGGTTGCCGGACCAGTTCTGCCAAGCCGGTGCCTTGTCGGTGTTGGCGAGTAGCTGGGTGGGGCTCAGCGAGCCCACGGCGCCGGTGGCGGCCAGGGATTTCAGAAAGGCACGGCGGTTCAGTGATGAAAAAGCGGACATGGAGCGGCCTTGTTGTCTTTATTTTGTACGATCGTACCATTATCCGCCGGAAACGCCAGCCCCGATTCAACCAGCGAACCTTGCTCAAGCTGCCCGGATGAGGGGGTTAACCTGGTGCGAACCGCTGGGCAAACGGGCGCAGCGTTACCCCTTCGCGATGCAACTGCGCAATAAAATTCTGGCCTGTAAGTGCCGCAAATTCTTGCTGTCTGGCAAGCCCGTGGGGGGCGCTGCAGGCGATGCCGTGATGGGCTGGGTGACACATTAACATGACTCCGTTGTTGGCGTGTTGCAGCCAGTGTTGCAGGCGAGCCGGGTAGTGATTATCGCCGCTCAGGGAGTAAATTCCGGTGAGGCGATGGTTGAGAGAAAAGCCACGGGCCTTGCACTGTTGGCGAAAACGCTGGGCGAGCACCGTGAGCACCAGGTGCTTGCTGCTGCTGGATGGCTGGGCCGGTTGCGAATCTCGCAGCCAAGGTGGATTGCCAGGATAGCGTTGTTGCAGGAGGCGACAGATTAATGAGCGAAGGCCGGGCAATAGCTGGATGTGCTGGTGGCCGTCGACAAAATCCGGTGGATGTCCCCATATGGCCTCAAACCGGTCCAGTTGTCGGTGCAAAGCGTGCTGGATTTGTGCCAGTGGAAGGCGTCGAAGATAAGCCATAATAATCAGCGTGCGCAGTGGCCAACAGGGTGTGGCGAGGGGCTCTGTCAGGTTGAAATGCAGGCCGGCAGCCAGTTGCGAGCGATACTGGCGCAATGCGGGGCCGTGCTGCCTCCAGAGGGGGCTGTCCGTCATGCAGCTGACATTGTTCAGCCGCTGTTGCCTGACTAATGTGAGAATACCTGCGTCAATAGCGTGGCAGAGACCGAAATCATCCGCACAGAGATAGATAAAGCGTGTCATGCAAAGGCCCAGAATCGGTAAACGATAAAACTGACAGCGGCAACGCAGAGAATCACCAGCGCCAGTAGTAGACGCGGGTCCAGTGTTAGCCACAGCAGGCCGGCGCTATACAGCAGTTCGTTCAGTGCGAAACCGCTGATGGCCGCCAGTAGAAAACGAGGTAGAGTCTGGCGCCAGTGCCGGTGGCTGGCGAAGGACCAGCGGGCATGCCCTTGGTAACTCACGGACAGGGCGCACAAAAAGCCCAGTAAGTTGGCGGGCAACGCCGGCATACCGGCACTGATCAGTAGCGCGGCGATGAACCAGTGCGTGCCCATGGCGGCAAAACCCACCATCGCAAAACGGGAAATCATGATGCCTGCTGCTTAGTCAGCCGGGAACGTAAAGACCGATGGTGATGGGCAACGACATAGCTCGGACGCTGTTTGGTTTCCCGTAGTATCCGGTGCAGATATTCGCCAATCACGCCGATGCCCAGTAACTGCAGGCTGATGACCCACAGTAATAAGGCACCTATCCACTGGCCGCTGTCGGGCAGGTGGTGGCTGATTAATGCGCTGGCGCTGTTGATTGCGGTCCAGCCAATGGCTGGTGCCAGTATCAGGCAGCCGAGGTAGAGCACAGGACGCAGTGGTGAGCGACCAAATGAGGTCAGTGCACTGAGAGCCAGGTCGAGCAGGCCGCTACTGGCGAAACGGCTTTCGCCATTTTGTCGTGGCTGCGGAGAGTAGGGAATTTGGCAATGGCGGAAGCCGGCCCAGCTGTAAAGACCCTTCATAAAGCGGTCACTTTCCGGCAGCGCGTTCAGGACCTCGACCACGCGTCGGTCGAGCAGCCGGAAATCGCCGGCGCCGGAGACGATGGGCAGTTTACTGTTGCTTTGCAGCATACGATAGAACAGCCCGGAGGCGACCCGGCGCCAGAGTGGATCATCGTTGCGATGCTGGCGCTGGCCAATGACCACTTCGTAACCCTGCTGCCAGAGTGTGATGAACTCACGCACGATGGCCGGCGGATGCTGGCCGTCAGCATCCAGAATAACCACCGCATCGCTGTCGGTTTGTGCCAGCCCGGCGCTGATGGCGCTTTCCTTGCCGAAGTTTCGCGATAACTGGAGCAGGCTTACCGGATAGTGATTGGCCAACTGGATAATGCATGCCCGGGTATCGTCTTCGCTGCCGTCATCCACCACCAGCAGGTCCAGTTGCCACTGGTCGCTTTGCAATTGCTCAAATAATCGCGGGATCAGTTGGGAGAGATTGTCCGCTTCGTTATAAGCCGGAATAACCAGGGTCACCTGCTTCACGGGAAGATTACTGTGTGGGTGAAGACGAGCGGTGTTGAGTGCCGGCGTCGTGTCGGTGTTGAAAGCCTGTTTCATGGTCGGGCATCTCCCTGTGCAGGGCGAAGGTGGTAGAGCGTTACCAGGTCGCGGGTGAGTAACGGCCGCAGACGCTGCCGGGTTGCCACGGGCAGCCGCCGGTACTGGCGGTCCAGCATGGCGACATAGCCCTGTTTTAAGGCGTCCAGTTGCTGGCCTTCAATCACGCGGGTGTTGCCGCGGTTGTAGAATTCGGCGGAGTAGTAGCGTTTGTGCACGTAGTAAAGCGGGCCGGTGGCATTGGGGGCGATGGCATGCCAGGCCTGAGATAAGGGTTGCTGGCTGGCTTTGGGTAGCAGTGACGGGTCGGCCAGTGCCATTTGTGATAGCGCCAGTGCGATCAGCGGTGAGGTCAGACCAAGGCCTGTGAGGTAGTGCAAGTGTCGGGGGCTGTTCGGTTTTGGCCAGTAAATCGCCATTAACAGCGCCGCTGCCGGCAGGCCCACCAGCGGGTAGGTGGGAATAATATTGCGGCAGGGTACAAAGACCAGCGGCACCAACGCCCAGCACAACAGGTAGCCGCGCAAGGACCGGCTGGTTGGCTCCGGGGTCCAGTGGCGGCGCAGGCGCCGGCTGACCAGCCCCAGCAACGCCAGGCACCAGGGAAAGGCCGCGGCGACCCAGAATACAATAATGGTACCCATGGGTTCGTTGTGAGCATTGCCGTAGAGATCACCTTGCCAGCCAGGAATCAGAAAGCGGCTCAGGTATTCACCGACAATAAAGTAGTGCAGGAAGCCAGGGGTGCGGTGCTCGGCGAGCATGTACCAAGGCAGGGCAATGGCACACATTAGCAGCGTGCCGCTGACCCAAGGCAGCACCAGTAGGCGCCGCACTGGCTGTCGTTGCCAGCATAGCCACGGCACGATAGCGATGCCGGCAAAGACCATGGCCACCGGCCCCTTGGCCAGCAATCCGAGCCCCAGGCTGGCAAAGAAAAGCCATCCCCAGCGACGGTCCTGGCGCTGCCAAGCGTACCAAAAGCTGACCATGCTAAGAGTGGTGCTGAACACCAGGCTAATGTCGGTCATGACGGTGCCGCTAATGCTGTAGGTCAGCAGCATGGTGCTGAGAATAGTTGCGGCCAACCAGGCTCGCTGATTACCGGCGCTTTTACGCAGCCAGTAAAAACACAGCGCAATCAGGCCCGCCATTAGCAGCAAGTTGGGCAGCCGGGCGGCAAACGCATTGACCCCGAACAGCTGCATGGAGGCTGCGGATACCCAAGTAGACAGTGGCGGCTTGGCCCAGAACGGCACGCCGTAGTCGTGCCACAGGGTGACCCAGTTTTGGCTCTCTAACATTTTGCGGGCAATTTCCGCATAACGGGCTTCGGTGGTATCGGTAAGTGGAATCACAGCCATCGCGAGTAACCGGCTGGCCACGGCAATACCGATCAGCCACTGGCATAGGCGTACGAACGCCGAGGTATCTCTGTCGGTGCTGGCCTGTTCGATGCGGGACTCTTGGGCCACGCTTGGTTGATTTATCTGTTTATTCATAACCACAACACACACTGAAAACCGCGGATGGCAGCCAGTGTCGCCGACGGTGTTTTAGCAACGCGTAAGCAAAGTGTTAGCAAAGCGTAAGAGGCGGGATTTATCGGTTTTGATTTATTGCAGGCGTAAAGAAAGGCTTAAGAAACGGCGTCTAGACTGCAATTTCCGATAGAGAAAACACAACGCGTTGCGAGGGAATATGGATGAACGAATAGAAAAAAGTCTCAGTAAGGTGCCGCAGGTGACGCTGATTTTTTGGGTCATTAAGGTGCTGGCGACGACGCTGGGGGAAACCGGCGGCGATGCGTTATCTATGTCGATGGAGTTAGGTTATCTCGCGGCCACCGGCATTTTTGCGGTGATATTTGTGCTGGCGGTCAGTGCGCAAATCAACGCGAAACGGTTTGCCCCATCGCTCTATTGGCTGACCATTATTGCCACTACCACGCTGGGCACTACGCTTGCTGATTTTGCCGACCGGTCGCTGGGCATCGGCTATGCCGGTGGCACCACCCTGTTAGTGGTGTTGCTGTTAGCTTCGCTGTTGATCTGGTATCGCGTCACCGGCTCTATTGCGGTGACTTCTGTGAGTACGCCGGGTACGGAAAGCTTCTACTGGTTGACGATACTATTTTCTCAAACGCTGGGCACCGCGCTGGGCGATTGGAGTGCGGATGCGGCGGGCTGGGGGCTCAGTTACGGGGCGGCGGCGGTGTTGTTTGGTGGCGTGCTGGCGGTGATCGCGGCGGCCTATCGGTGGACGGCTTTCTCGCGGACCGCCTTGTTCTGGGCCGCCTTTGTGCTAACGCGGCCGCTGGGGGCGGTGGTCGGTGATCTTCTTGATAAGCCGCTGGCGGAAGGTGGCTGGGCCTTAAGCCGCTATGCGGCCTCGCTGGGGTTGGTGGCCCTGATTGTGGCGGTGCTATGCCTGGTCCCGCAAAAGGCTGCGCGCAAGGCGCACTAGCGGGAAAGGGATGCGGCTGCGGGGCCTGTGTGCGAGTCATGGCCAGTGGGAAAGGTCATGCGGAACGCGGTGCCTTGGCCCGGTGTGCTGTCTACCTGAAGATGCCAGTGTAGCCGGTCGCAGATACGTTTGACCAAGTACAGCCCGAGCCCTAAGCCGCGGCTGTCGGTGCCGCGGTAGCGCCGCTCGAAAATATGCTCCAGGTCGCCGGGAAGAATGCCTTCACCGCTATCGGCAATCGACAGACGATCGGTGCGCAGCTGCACGGTGATGGTGCCACTGTCGGTATGCTCGATGGCATTGAGTAACAGGTTACCGATCACCGTCACGGCCATACCGCGTGGCAGCGTTAACGTGCAAGGGTGCAGGTCCAAGTGAAAGATGGGCCCGGCGGCGTTCTTTTGGCTTGGCTTGCGGTATGGTTCGACTAATTCGTGAACCAGCAGATCCATTGCCACGTGGTTGTTGATTAAGTCGCCCTCTTCTCGCGCCAAAAATAATAGCGATTCCACCAACGCCTGCATTTGCTCCCCGGCACGGCGAATGCGTTGCAGGCGAACGAAGGCTTGGCTTTCCGGGGGGCAGTCGTTTTCTAATAACGGCACCGCGCTGAGCAGGGTGGCGAGGGGGGTGCGCAGTTCATGGCTGGCGTCTTCGGTAAAGGCGCGCTCGCGCCCCACGAAGCCGCTGAGGCGTTCGACGTAGCCATCGATTGCACGGGCAATGGTGGCCACTTCTCGGCCATGAAAGCGGTCGTCCAGTGGCGTCGGGGTGGCCGATGGCGTTAGCTGACTGACTTGATCCGCCAGACGCATAATCGGCCGCGACAGCAACCGTGCTACCAGCCAGCCGCCGAGCAGTGACAACACATAACCACTGATAATCGCGCCCCACAGCAGCCACTGCATCTCTGCTTCTTGGGTTTCTAATTCCTCGATACTCAAGGTGACATACAGGCGCGTGTCGCCCAGGTCTTGGCGGCTAACATGGACCATGTTGTCGTCGATGCCGATATCGCGGGTTATGCCAGGGTTTACCCTTGCCAAGCGGCGGGGCAAGCTGCTGAGGTCGTCGGCGGGCACCGCGTAACGGTGAATGCTAGTGGTGTTAATGATCGGGGAGTGGGGGTCTAACTGGTAACTCAGCGCTAGCTCTTCCATGGCTTGGTTCAGGTTATGGGTGGCCAGCTGCTGCTCGACGGTGTCCATGGCGCTGCGGATGGCGAGCGCATAAAAGGCGGTGACCACGGTGATAATAATCAGCAGCGCGCCGGTGAAGTAAAAGCGCAGGCTGGGGGGCTTAATCATGGTTATTATGCTCGCTCAGGCGGTAGCCGACACCGTGACGGGTGTGTAGCAGGCGGGGTTCATCGGGCCGGTCGATGGCCTGGCGCAAGGCGTGTACGTGGCCGCGCAGGGCCGCATCGCTGTCCGGCGGGTTGTCGCCCCAAATGGCTTGCTCGGCTTGCTGGCGGGACACTACCCCGGGGGAGGCTTTCATCAATGTGCGCAGTAATTTCAGGGTGGTGCGGGTGAGCTCTATTGGCCGTTGCCCACGAGTCACCGTGAGGGTGTGCTGGTCGAAGGCCAAGTCGGCTACGACTAGACGCTGGCTACCGGCGGGCCGCCCACGGCGCACTAGCGCCTGTAGTCGCACCTCTAGCTCGAATAAGGAAAACGGTTTGGTCAGGTAGTCGTCGGTGCCGGCACGAAAACCGGCGAGCTTGTCTTGTACGGTATCGCGGGCGGTGAGCATGAGAATGGGCACGGTGCTGTTGGCGTCGTGGCGTAGACGCTGGCACAGCGTGAGGCCGTCGAGGCCAGGTAGGCTTAAATCCAGTATCAGCACCTCCGGCGCCACGGTGGCGGCCAGGTGCAGCCCGGTAAGGCCGTCCATGGCGTAGTCGACGATGGCGCCGCGTTCGCTAAGGAACTCGCCGATATTGGCGGCTAGGTCGCTGTTGTCTTCGATTAGCAGCACCTTCATCGTTCGCACCCATTGCACTGTGAGATGCAACAGAATGCCAGAGAGGACTTAACCTAAACTTAAGCTGACGTTCCGCCGTTGCCGTACTGATTTTAGAGAACGGATAGGGAGCTGTGAGCGTTACAGGATGTCGATCCCCAGCGACTCCCACATTTCGTCCACCCGGGTTTTAACTGCCGGGTCCATGGCGATGGCGCGGCCCCATTCGCGGGTGGTTTCGCCGGGCCATTTGTTGGTGGCGTCCATGCCCATTTTTGAGCCGAGCCCGGCCACCGGGGAGGCAAAGTCCAAGTAGTCGATGGGGGTGTTTTCAATCATCACGGTATCGCGGGCCGGGTCCATGCGGGTGGTCATGGCCCAGATCACGTCTTTCCAGTCGCGGGCATTCACATCGTCATCGCAGACGATCACGAATTTGGTGTACATGAACTGTCGCAGGAAAGACCACACGCCCATCATTACGCGCTTGGCGTGGCCCGGGTACTGTTTCTTCATGGTGACCACCGCCATGCGGTAGGAGCAGCCTTCCGGGGGCAGGTAGAAGTCGACGATCTCCGGGAACTGTTTTTTCAGAATCGGCACGAAGATTTCGTTCATGGCGACGCCGAGTACGGCGGGCTCATCCGGTGGGCGGCCGGTGTAGGTACTGTGGTAAATGGGGTCGCGGCGGTGGGTGATGCGCTCCACCGTGAACACCGGGAAACGTTCCACTTCGTTGTAGTAGCCGGTGTGGTCGCCAAAGGGGCCTTCGTCGGCCATGTCATCGGGATAGAGATAGCCTTCCAGGACAAACTCGGCACTGGCGGGCACTTGCAGGTCATTGCCGATGCATTTTACCAGCTCGGTCTTGGAGCCACGCAGCAAACCGGCAAACGCGTATTCGCTGAGGGTATCCGGCACGGGGGTGACGGCTCCGAGGATAGTGGCCGGATCGGCGCCCAGTGCCACGCTCACCGGGAAGGGTTCGCCCGGGTGCTGTTGCTGCCATTCCTGAAAGTCCAGCGCCCCGCCCCGATGGCTCAGCCAGCGCATGATCAGTTTGTTGCGGCCGATCAGCTGCTGGCGGTAGATGCCCAGGTTCTGGCGTTCCTTGTTGGGGCCACGGGTGATCACCAGCGGCCAGGTGACCAGCGGCCCGGCATCGTCGGGCCAGCAGGTCTGGATGGGCAGCTTGTACAGGTCCACCTCGTCGCCTTCCAGCACCTTTTCCTGGCAGGGGCCGGAGTTGGAGACTTTGGGGCTCATGCTCAGGACCTTGCGAAATACCGGCAGTTTTTCCCAGGCATCGCGAAAGCCCTTGGGCGGTTCCGGTTCCTTAAGAAACGCCAGCAGTTCACCCAGCTCCCGCAGTTCGGCCACTGAATCGCGGCCCATGCCCAGTGCCACCCGCCGCTCGGTGCCGAACAGGTTGCCCAGCACCGGGGTGCCAAAGCCCACCGGGTTTTCAAACAATAGAGCGGGGCCGCCGGCGCGTAAGGTGCGATCGCAGATTTCGGTCATTTCCAGATTCGGGTCCACCGGGACGGTGATGCGCTTGAGTTCGCCCAGTTGTTCCAGCTGGCTGATGAAGTCTCGAAGATCGCGATATTTCATGGCGTTCCTTGTTGATCCGGTAACCGAGGGGTGTGCGGCGAGTATAGCAGGCTGGGTCTGAGCTACGAGCTACGCTCAATTGAAACAGGCAACCTGGAAACGTTCGCGAGGTTTGTGCTTGCCAGGAAGCCGCTGTAGGCGTTCCTGTTGCGGGGTCAAATCTGAGCCAGGACGAGGAAGCCGGCTTCTGCGTGGGGTGTGTGGCTTGGCGTGTTTATCCTCGCGGTTCGATACGAATCTCGCTTCTTACCGATTGGGCGATAAAGCACTTTTCGTGGGCGCGCTGGTGCAGGGCCTGAATTGTTGCGGTGTCTGGTTGCGCATCATTAAAGGTGACCAGCGGTTGCAGCAGCATGGTCTGCATATAAATTTTTGCTTGATCGTTTTGCCCGAGTACACCCTGGGGGTCGTCATCGTAGCTGGCCACCGACAGCCCTTCGCGGGCCGCTTCGGTGAGAAAGGACAGCAAGTGGCAACTGGCCAGGGCGGCGAGAAAGGCTTCCTCCGGTTCCATGAATTCCTGATGGCCGTGGTGGCCATCGACCACGCGCACTTCATTGCCGTCTGCAAGGTGCCAGAGGTAATGCTCCTGGTCGCCGTGGGCGGTCCAGCTTAGATGCATGGTGTGTTGTGACACGAAATTTCCCCGGTTGATGCGTTGTTAGCAGGCTATTCCCAATAGCTGTCAGGGCAGTATGCCATCAAAAAGGCCACTTGCCATGACGACTTGGGTCTAGCGCGGCTATCTCGCGGTCAGGCGGCGTCAGAGGGGCCGGCGGGCTGGCTTAACGACCAGTAGCGGAACACGGCAATATTCACCAGCGCGCTCATCAGCGATACCGGCAAAGCGGCCAGTAACGAGGCGGCGATGGTATGGCTAACCACCCCCAGGATGGCACTGGCGACCAGGCTGCTCATCATCAGGTAGGCCAGGAATACCAACACCAGAATCAGCAACAGCGGCCACTGTTGGGGCTGTGTCATCTGGAACGACTGGCGCAGGGCCTCGATGGGGTTTTGCTGCTTGAGGATCACCAGTAGCGGGGCGTAACACAGGCGGGTGTAGACCCACACCGCCGGGAAAAACAGGGCCATCCAGCCCAGCGACACGCCAATGGCCATCAGTGCATAGGTGAGTAGCAAGGGTGGGTAGACCAATAGCGCGGGGGCGGTGCAGGCTAGCAGGCCGCGCGGTTTGCCGTTGCTGCTGGCAGACAGCTGCACATAGAGCGCGCCTTCGGCGAGGGGCCGTACCAACAGAATAATCGCCAGGCTAATGCCACTGAATTGCAGGGCGGCCCCTTCGGTTTCCGGCAGCACGAACGACGGGCCGAAGACCCATTGGGTCGCTTCAGTAATCAGGGCGAAAGGGGCGGTGACCAGAAACAGCGGGCCAAGGTGTCGCCACCAGAAGAGGAAGATTTCGCGAAAACGGTGTCCGATCATGGTGAGCCATCAATTCAGTCGACGGCGCAACCATACGACAGCGCTGCGTCCATTTCCAGAACGCAGCGCCATGTCGGGGCTACCACCAGTATTTTCCCCAGTTTTCCGGGTTGGCCCAGAAGCGGGGGTTGTTCCACTTGCGCTCGAAATTGTAGTTGTCCAGGTCGTAGCTATAGATGTTCAGCTCGCGGCCGTCTTCAGCAAAATGTCCCTGCTCCCGGCAACCCAATGCCAGAAATCCGTTGGCCGGCCAGCGTAATTTTTGCGGGGCCAGGGTGGGTTGGTATACGGCGACCATGGAGTTGGTGTGCAGGTTGCGGAGCAAGCCCATCAGGGCCTCGCCGTCGTGCTGGGGCATGTATTCCAGCTGATCGGCCACGATGGCGATATCCACCCGGTTGATGTCGTCCAGTGCGGGGAAGGGGTTCTGTTCCTGGATTTCCACCAAGGTGCAGTTATGGTCTTTGCACCATTGGGCAACGACAGGGATGGGGTTGAGGCTGACAGTCAAAATGGAGGAGGGCTGGTGGCTATCGAGAATAGCGGCCAGACGTTCCTGCGGAGATTCGGTCATGGAGTGTGCCGTCGCAATATTCATGATTTCAGTCTAACGCC
>OJHM01000163.1_pt1 | contig 25070 bp, 24 predicted proteins | sample 1595241 | NCBI WGS metagenome assembly OJHM01 (sample SAMN05416781, study PRJEB24817) | seawater metagenome | isolation source: Sea water | place: Canada:Atlantic | collected 2013-11
CCCAGCAGGCGGAGCCAAATAAGAAAAGGGCTTATCCATCGGGTAAGCCCTTTTTTTGCTTCAATGGCTCTCTACCTGACCATCAGTACCAGCCTGCCGCAAAAGCTTGCCTGCAAGCGATCCATCCTACCGTTGCCGACCGCCATACAACCCACCATCTACTCTGCCAACAAAATTGTGGATAGATACCGACATGGTAGAATCCCCTTTGCCTGACAATACCCAACACGGAGACAGGCCTTGTCACTGCCAACCCAGAATGAGCTGAGCATGCATCAGGATCCCATCACACTCTCACCTTCTCGCCACAACCGCTGGTATGAGCGCCTATTGCTCAACGCAGCGATCGGCCACCTCATGGCACTGACAAGCATTATTCTGGGCGCGCAGTTCATCAGCTATCAGTCCTGGATACAGAATGATAACCAGGCGATCACTCTTTGCCTGCTTGGGCTGTGCTATCTGATCTCCGTCTACTTGGGAAAAAACATCGCGAAATTTGCTGGCGGGAAAGCGATGTCACATATATTGGGCACATGTCTTGTTTCTGTTGCACTTGTCATTACCGTAGTGCTGTTACTTAGGCTGGAATACGCACGTAGCTCTCTAGTTATTGGCGTCAGCATCCTGCTAGGCACCCAAATGCTGGCAGTAGTGATCAACCGCCGTTTCAAAAATCTGAAACTGGCATTTGTTCCTTCTCACAACATTGAGATTTTACTGCCGCGCAACGCCAGAAACTTGGAATGTCGGATTCTGCAAAGCCCTGACCTCGGAAATAGTCGCTTTGACGGTATTGCGGTCGATATGGACGCAAAACTCACACCAGACTGGATACGATTCATCAGTCACTGCAACATTTCTGGCATCCCGGTTTTCAACGCTCGAAAGGTAACCGAGACACTGGACGGCAAGGTAAACCTTTCCAATCTTCAGAGCACTGACCTGGCAAACTTGCAGCCCCAGCCCGTCTACCTCGCAGCCAAACGCGTATTCGACATTCTGATAACACTGGCCATTGCCCCACTATTACTGCCCGTGTGCCTGATCACAGCCATTATGATTCGTCTCGACTCTCCTGGACCTGCGCTCTTCGTGCAGCATCGCACCGGCAAAGGGAACACTGTATTTCGCATGTACAAATTCCGCTCCATGCGCCCCCATGAAAATACCAATTTAGAACCACAATTTGCCAACCAAGACGCCCACCGCATCACCCGTCTTGGCGCCTTCATCCGTAAATTCCGGGTCGATGAGCTACCCCAGTTCTTCAACGTCTTGAAAGGTGACATGAGCCTGATAGGGCCACGCCCAGAACAGCCTGGCTTTGTGGAAAAGTTCGAGGAAGAAGTTCCCTATTACAGTTATCGCCACATTGTCAGACCTGGCATTACAGGCTGGGCACAAGTTAATCAGGGTTACGCTACGGACACCGAAAGCACTCGAGAAAAAGTTGAAAATGACTTCTATTACATCAAGCACCTATCTCCCAGCCTGGACTTTCTAGTGGTCATGAGAACCCTTAAAACGATCGCCACAGGGTTTGGAGCCATGTAACTGCACACTACCAGCGGAAAATCACCCCTTACCGAACCTATAGCACTAAACACGATGATCGGGAATTCAAATGAAATCAGAGCTGTCGTTCTCTGTACTGATGTCGCTTTACGGAAGTGAGAGTCCCTCGTATTTCAGTGAAGCGCTCAGCTCTATATACAATGCACAAACACTCAAGCCGAACCAGATTGTTCTGGTGCTTGATGGGCCATTGCCAGCGCAACTTCTGGCCGAAGTTGTAAAAGCCCGCGAAAGCTTGGGCTCCCTGCTAACCATTGTCGAACTTCCCACCAATAGGGGGTTAGCTACCGCATTGAACATCGGACTAGAACACTGCCTCAATGAATGGGTCTTTAGGATGGATACTGATGACATTGCCCTGCCCAACCGTTTTCTAGTGCAAGCCAATTTCCTTCAGGCTCACCCCGACATAGATGTGCTGGGGGCCCTGATGGAAGAGTTTGACACTGCCGACAGTAGCTATTCTGTTGTGCGCCGAGTCCCCGAAAAGCATGAAGACATCACCAAGTATGCCAAATCGAGAAACCCCATTAATCATCCAGTATGCTGCTTTAAAAAAACAATCGTTACACAAACGGGCGGCTATCCTGTCGTATACCCCGAAGACTATTTTCTTTGGGTTAAACTTATTCAAGCAGGCCATCGCTTCCACAATCTTCAGGAACCATTGCTTAAGATGCGCACAGGAGAGGCATTCATCAAACGACGCGGCGTAAATATGCTCAAAGGGGAACTGAACACCTACCGTTACATGAGAGAAACAGGCTTTATTAACCGAAAGGAGTTCCTGGTAACAGCAACACTGAGGGCGATAATCCGAATCGCCCCCGGATGGCTAAAGATATTGGCTTACAAACACTTACGGTAGGACAGTCGAAGATGAAGGCTTTATTTCGACCGCCCAACAACCATCTCTACTCGCAAGACAAAAAACATAGCAGGATAAGGATTACAATAAATAAGCATCATTCATCACCCCGCACAGAGCCTTCAACCACACAACGGGTTCTACCCCGTTTCCACGGACGGTTTTAAAAAGGCGGTAAACTTGCGATCTTGAGCTGCAACCTTGCGCCGCCTTCTTGGGTTGTGGAACCGCTCGATATAATTAAATACGTCAGCCCTTGCCTCATTTAGGGTTCGATACTTACGGTGATTTGTCCTCTCCCGCTTCATCATACCGAAGAACCCTTCGCACGCTGCATTATCGGCACAATGGCCAACCGCACTCATGCTGCACACCAAGCCCTGCTGTTTCAAATAACGCTGGTAATCACCACTCGTAAACTGGCTGCCTCGATCCGAGTGGAGAATGATCTTCCCATCTCCCTCTCGTTGCCACACCGCCATCTCTACGGCTCGAAGTACCATGTGCCGGTCCTGGCGATGATGCATTGACCAGCCCGCAATGATGTTGCTGTACAGATCCATCACGACGCACAGGAACAGTTTGCCTTCCTTGGTCTTGATCTCCGTGATGTCGGTCACCCACTTGGTGTCTGGCTCCAGTGCACTGAAATCTCGTTTCAGATGGTTCTTCACCCCATCCGGACGAACTGAAGGGGCCTTGCGACCCCGACCTTTACGGCGAGGCCAACCCTGCAAGCCAGACGCTGCCATGAGACGCGCCACGCGATTGAGACTGGCCGTCTCTCCCTCCTCCACCAGATCATCATGCATGCGCGGGGCGCCGATGGCGCCACCGCTGTCAGCGTGCATTTCGTGGATTCGTTTGAGAAGCCGCTCATTATCCTGTGCCCCGCTCGAAGGTGCCCGGCCAGACCAAGAGTAGTAGCCGCTGGGTGAAACCTTCAGGCAGCGACACATAAGTAGAACCGGGAAGTCTTGGCGGCAACGTTCAATCGCCTGATATCTCAGGACGATTCCTTTGCGAAGAACGTCGCCGCTTCGCGCAAAAAATCCCGTTCCTTCTTCACTCGTGCCAGCTCTCGCTTCAGTCGGGCCATCTCCGCGTCACGGGGGGAACCTGAGCCCTGGAAGCTAGGGGTTGAGGTATCATCCGCCTCTCTGCGCCAACGAGAGAGAAGATTGGCGTTGATGCCCAATTCAAGCGCTACCTGGCGGCAACTCACGCCGGGGTGACGAGTCTGCTCTACCGCTTCACGCTTGAACTCGGGGCTGTACTTCTTTCGCTTGCTCATAAACACTCCTTGGGCACAGTGTGCCTCTTTTTAGAAGTGTCCGCAGTAACGGGGTAGAACCCCAACCCACATCACAGGCTTTAAATTATATCTCCAGCCCATCGCTCAATTTTTATAATCGCATCATCCAAACTAGTGGAGACAAGATAATCCTCACCGAGGATTGCGTCGTACTTTTCTCGAAGCCGATTGACAACATCATCCTCTTTCTCACAGCCCGTCATCAGATACACAAAAAAAACAGAATTTTTTATAAAATAAAAAATCAACGTAGTATCGTGACAAATCGCAAAAGCAGTCTGTTTCTCGGCACCAACAACATATTTGTATAAACCATTTGAATAACAAAAATAATCTCTTGGATGCCTTTGCAATCGGAGCTCTAAACTTCCCTTATAGGAGTCGATCATACATGAAAAATTATTCTCAACGGTTGTAAATACTGTTATTCCATCTCTTTTCAGTTGCTCATCAACCGTAATAAAATCATGATTAGCAACGATTAAATGCCCCCCATAACCAATACTTCTCAGCCTATCGGCCCAGCGATCACTCCAGACAAGAAGAGAGTTCTTGATATACCTGCCGTCAATATTAGCATAATCCATATGCCCAGAATGGATAATACCGTGCTGCACCTCGACAGAATCCATGAGCCCCATATAACGCTCAATTTTGGGAACCAGGCAGTTTGTATAATAAACACGGCCACGGACAAAAAAACTAATGAAGAAGTTATAGAAATAATCTCCAATCGCTATCTTAAGGTCGGCCTCATGCTGGCGGGCATCTATTCCTTTAGAATCCAACTGATGACAAAGCTCTTCATACTCAGACCGAACAAACCACCAAGCAAGCTTCCTGAATAAAAACCACACACTCTCAACAAGCAAACTATTACCAACAATTTGCTCAGAGCGGGAGATAAGAAGGAAGTCTTCGCCTACAAACTCAGACCTTACATAATCCAGCAAAGCAGGCCTGGCGACAACAGACACAACCGGACGCTTGAAAAGGCCACTTTTGATGGCAAGGAGGAATGGAATCAACAACGCTGAAAACTGGAAATGGAAATCTTTTCTGTAAGCTGTAACTTTCTTATCTTGATAGTTAAACCGTAAATACGGCCAAACAGTAACACCTCGAAATTCAACATCCCAATGCTCATCCCGAAGACTCACAGCCACACTCCATTAACTATGGCCAAAAATATAATAGCCTCTGTAGCGAAATTCACAGCGAGACCACCGAAAAAATCTTAACCTTAATCAAAAAATATTTTCGAAATATACCAGCATAGCATTATTCAATCAGGTCCCAGCTTACCGGCACACCATAATCAACGGGAGACTTTAATCTTCGATCAAGAATCGCGTCGAACTCTTTGGGCGGAAGACCATATCCAGGCCTTACACTCCTTACAGATTCTCGGGTTATAACATCTCCAGCCTTCAGCGATTTTACAAAATATAAAGAACGGCGGAACTGTGCGTTTCCCTGCTCACTGGATTTCCTTCCATAATCAACTTTGCCCAGAGCAGCCCAAGCAGTCTTACTATCACGGCAAAGATCCATTAGTTCAGCCGGTTCGAGCGAGAAGGAGTCGTCCGGTCCGCCCCCTCTACGATCAAGAGTAAAGTGCTTTTCGATAATACTGGCACCCAAAACCACGCTAGAAATAGCAGTGGTATTATCTAAAGTATGATCCGACAAACCGGTAACCAGTCCATAGCGCTCCATCATGTCCGGGATGGTGCGCAGGTTGTAGTCCTCAGCAGGAGCCGGGTACCCGCTCACACAATGAAGTATCGCGAGTTCTTTGCAACCGGCACCTTTAGCTGCATCAATGGCTTCTGCTATTTCGTCAGAGTCAGCCATACCGGTAGATATAATCATCGGCTTACCGGTGCTCGCCACATAACGGATCAGTGGAAGATCGACAGCCTCAAAGGAAGCAATCTTGTAGGCAGGCGCATTCAAATCCTCAAGCAAATCAACCGCCGTTGCGTCAAAGGGGGAACTAAAAATCGGTATCCCTACCTTTTTTGCATGTTCAAAGAGAGGCTTGTGCCAATCCCAAGGCATGTGAGCTTCTTCGTATAGCTCATAAAGGGATCGACCATCCCAGAGGCCACCCTTGATCTGAAAATCGACGGTATCTGAGTCAAGGGTAATCGTGTCCGGCCGATAGGTTTGCAACTTAACGGCATCTGCCCCGGACTGTTTGGCTTGCTCTATAATCTGAAGTGCCGTGTCTAACTTCCCATTATGATTAGCAGACAACTCCGCGATAATATATGGAGGATATTGGCAACCAATATTACGTCCTGCTATTCGCATGCTCGGCTTGGACATTCCTCTCTCCGCTAACAATAATTGGGCAAATAAATTCTAAAGGCCATCACGCTCAAGCAGTACTGCCGGCATCAACCGTAATAACCGTACCCGTCACTCGCGAGGCTTCTGGTGACAAAAGGTAATTCACCATTGCCGCAACATCTTCCACCTGGGCCAGCTCTCCCATCGGGCTGCGCCTTTTGATTGATTCCAGTTTCTCGCCTTCAAGCCCCTCGGTCATATCTGTAGCCATGTAGCCCGGCGCCACACTGTTGACAGTAATGCCGGCTTTACCAACCTCACGAGAAAGCGATCGAGTAAAACCATTGAGTGCGGACTTGGTAGCACCATAAACTGCCAGCCCCTTAAACCCGGTACTGCCAATAATTGAAGAAATATTGACTACTCTCCCACGCTGGTTGATAAGCATTGGGCGAAGTAAATATTTGGTCAACAGGATAGGGGCTTCAACATTCACCTTTATCACTTTGCTGATTTCAGTTTCGTGCATGGTGGCAAGAACCCCGTCCAGACCGAGCGCGGCATTATTCACCAAACCGTAAAGCCGACCGTACTTCTTGGTAATACTACGGGCAAACTTATGGATTTCCTCAGTATTGAGCAAATCAAAGGGCTCGAATACCGCACTGTCTTCATTTTGTAGCCAGGTCTCGCAGTCAGAAGAGCAATTTCGCCCTACAACAATAACCCTAAAGCCGCCATGAGCCAGCATTTTGCAGATCGCCAGTCCTAAACCACGTGTGCCGCCTGTTACAAGTACGGTGTCTTTCGTTTCATTCATGTCCGTTTGATCTTTCCTGTCATGTTTACCTGAATCTGATCGACAAACCGTATCAAAGCAGGGACTTGGTAGTTATGAAGGTTTTCCTTGCAATACGCCGAAATCGCTTTCTTTAAAACCTTCTTGTCCATATCAGGTTGCTCTGGCACCACCTCCGCCACAACAAGCTGCCCCATAACCCCGCTAGCCTTAGGCTTCACCACAACTTCAGCCACTCCAGGAACAGCGCGAATCACGGACTCTACTTGTTCGGGAATTACCTTGTTTCCCCCAACATTAATCGCACCAGAGTCCCTACCGAGAAAAAAGACACGATCACCTGACAGTTCGACAAGATCACCACTATCGATAAAACCTTGATCCTGTAATGATGCGCCGTCAATGCTCTCCGAAACCAGATCTGGTTGCACCCTGATCAGTAATGTTCCCTCTGGGCCAACTGTGAAGTGCGGGAAAGACCCAGATTCACGAAGCATGCTTGCAGGGAAACCGGCCTTTCCGTCTCGGATAGAAAACCCAACACCTACTTCAGTTGAAGCATAGATATGTGCAATGCGAGCATCAGGATATGCACGAGCCAGCGCATCAAGCACAGATTGGTCTGCAGATTCTCCCCCAAGGGTAATCTGTTTCAATCGTAGACTCTTTGCCTCACCGCTCATCAACAGCTTTCGCCAGAATGAAGGAGTGGCCGAAAGCGCGTTGACCTTCCCCACGGTTAGCGAATCAGCAGTATCCTTGATGGTCATTTGTGGATCGCAAATGACCAGACACGAGCCAGAAAAAAATGACTGCAGCACTACTTGCAATCCTGCAAACCGAAATGGATCGTAAACCAACCCCCAAATAAACTCTGCCCCCTTGCGAATGTCTTTTTTGCACGTGCGGGTAAGGCTAGCTGTTGTATGTTTTATCAGCTTTGGGATTCCCGTTGTCCCCGAGGTAGCCAGGATCCAGTTCGTTCCGATGGCCGTCTCTTCATTATCAAAAGCAGCTGCACCGGAAATCTCTCTCACCCCACTAGCAGAAACCACATGGGTACAATCCGCCTTGGCACGCAATACCTCGTACTCGGAAGACCTTAACAGTGACAAGGGAACCAGGAAAACTGAAGAAACCATCCCATCGAGAGCAATCAGCCAGGTCAATGCTGTAACAACGTCTTCGGCCTCAATAGCGACCCGAGCTGCTTTAGGCAACCCCAGCCCCTGACACTCCTTTACGCTTTCTTTCAAACGCTCGGCAGTAAACAACTCACGCCCATAGCGCCATAAAACCGTGTCGCCACTGATCATGGCCAGTAAAGAACTCAAACAATCCGTCACAACTCAACCTTTAACTGATCGGTCATCGTAGATCTTGACGAATTCGGCAAAGGTGGTTGGATAGATCGCCTCCTCCATTTCGACAAAGGGGTCAAACCCAAGTTCCTCTTCGAGCCTGGCCACAAGGATCGCAAACCCAAGGGAATCGAGGCCGCTGTCAAGCAACACTGTATTATCTTCAAGCGGAGCCTCAAGTTCAGAATCAGTCGCCTCAAGAGCCTCGTTAAATAGTTCGATAATCAGATCGCGATTACTCATTTCTTTACCTCGAATGAATCTAACATTTCTTTTCTGGACGCAGTCATAACCTTTCTTGCTTTATCCAAAATGCAATCCACCTGATCTGCAGGCAGGCTGAACTGGTGGAAGCACACTTTTCTGCCGCTTGATGTTGTTTTTTCAATTGCTCCAACGTCATTCAATCCTAGAAAAGCATTGAATTTAAGCGGTGCAGTATTGTGCTCCGCCACCTCACTATTAAGGTAGCGTGTTGATTTAAAATTGAATGCGTATCGGATACCTATGCATGCCAGCATTGGGAACATGCCAGGCTGAACTTTCTCTGATCCAATATAACACCCCCAAATTACTTTCTCTGTCCCAATACCAATAAATGACAAAACTGCTTGAGGCACACCATTGATCTCGACTACAAAATATCGCCGTGAGGTGTCCACAGCCAGCCGATCAAGAAATGCAGCATGCGCTTCATTTGTAATGACAGCATCATCAATGGAATTATCCCGTACCCTTGATGAATTTCTCCATGCAAGCACAGTCTCGGAGTTTGAGTGTGAAAATGGAACCAAAACCGCTTTATTCATTCTCGTGCCCCAGCATGGTATCAACGACGCGCCCAGCCCCCTCTCCATCGACAAGCAGTGATGCCCTTTTGGACATCTCAGTTAACATGGCTGGGCTGCCCTGTATATCGTTAATAAACTTTGCGATATCTACTTTGAGGTGTTCCAGACGAGAAAGCCTGGCAGCTCCCGTGCTAACAAGCGGCTCAAGAAAGAGGGTCTGATTGTCAGCCAAACAAACCAACAATGCAGGAAGCCCCATACAAAACCGCTCCCAGGTTGTGCCGCCCACAGCACCAATGGCAACGTCCGCATCAGCCATGCGCTGAGCCATATCACTGACATTGACGCCAACTTTCACATTCAGGCGTGACTGGCTGGCCTGTTCAATTATCGTCTGGCAGTGGGGAGAAGCTCCACCAACAACCACATCAATGACAGCATCATCTTTCAAACTCGACGCTTCTAATGCAGCAATGACTTCTGATGTCACATTATCCTTGTCTGCCCCACCGAGAGTCACAAGTACTCGTTCAAGCTGCCCTTGCCGCCTATTGAGACTTTTCTTCCTCAGTCTGGAAAATTCCTCTCTTAGCAGGACATATCTAGGGCCCACCATGGCCCTGCATTGTTTTGGTAATTTATCTGAATAGTCCGCCGCTTTACGCCCGAGGTTCTGATCCAGCAGAAAATCACAGTAGTGATCCCTGTCAGCCAGATCATCAATCACCATCAACCTTTCAGCATACGCTGACACAGCGCTTTCCCACTTTGCGTCCAGAGCGTAATGATCCACGATCAACCAACAGGGATTGGTGCCCGCCAAAATGGCGGCGGTCTGCTTCGCATCCTCTTCCCAGGAAACACCCAGCCATGAGGCATGCAGGCTTGCATAATGCACTTCGCGGCTATCCTGAGGCTGCGGAAGGGAATGAACCTCAAATCCCTTTGAAACAACAAGCTCTATCAAACTCCCAGGCAATTCACGGCAAACATACTCGCTGCGAACACCTCTTTCTTGAAGAGCATCAGCAAGCGTCAGGCAACGCATCAAATGCCCGGTTCCCATCTCCGTCGAAGAATCCACCCGAAAAACCGCTTTCATTCCTCGTGCTCTTCCATCGCTTTTAACGACTTCATCATCCACTCGGCACGAATCCAGTCTTCTGTGGTATCAATGTCCTGAACTCTGTATCTCGGCAATTCAACAGGCGCAGAACGGGGGGAGAAAATAACAGGTGCCTCCAGCCAGGCTTTGGCTTTGCCCCAATAAAATTGCCCTGCATCATGCCATGCCTCTTCCAGATCTTGAGAGCGGGTTTCAAAGTGCTCGGGATACAGCATTTCTACACGACCATCCCGGAACCGAAGGGCTCGCTGCACGGGAAAAGGGAAAGTCGTCACAGAGAAAGCGAAATCGGCCCCGGAACTCTCAAGCGTCTCCAGCCCTCGACAAAGATCCTCGGGACGCACAAAAGGAGCGGTAGCATAAAGGCAGCAGACCTGGTCTACGGGGCCATCCCTGTTAATTAATGTCTGCACTGCATGCTGTACAACCGGCGTTGTACCCGATACATCATCGGCAAGTTCCAGAGGACGCAAAAAAGGGGTTTCTGCTCCAAAATCTCTGGCGACTTGGGCAATATCCGGATCATCCGTTGAAACCACAATCCGATCAAAGCAACCACTTGCCTTGGCGGCTTCAATTGACCAGGCAATCATCGGTTTGCCAAGAAATAGCCTGATATTCTTCCCGGGGATTCGCTTACTGCCACCCCGTGCAGGGATAACCGCCAGTCTCACGCAACCTCCAACGCCTTGGCCAAGGCAGTCACCACCGCATCTTGATCCTGACGACTCAATCCAGGGAACATCGGAAGACTAATGGCTTCTGAGTAATAAGCCATCGCCTGAGGATAATCCCCGGCAGCGAAGCCCAGCGCCTCATAATAGGGCTGAGTGTGAACGGGAATGTAATGCAGGTTCACACCGACCCCCTGCTCCCGCAACAGTTCGAAGACATTGCGATGACGTGCCGGACCACCAGAAACTCGAATCACATACAGGTGCAAGCCCGAATAGCTGTCCGGGTGCTGCCAGGGAGTAATGACAGGGAGCGTCGACAATAATTCATCATAGCGCCCTGCCAATTCGTGACGACGACTGACAAACTCATCCAACCGCGACATCTGACTAACGCCAAGCGCGGCCTGCAACTCCGTCATTCGGTAATTGAAGCCGAGATCAACCTGCTGGTAATACCATGGGCCATCCGGTACATGTGTCATCTTCTGAGAATCACGGGTGATACCGTGGCTTCGTAATAACTGCATTTTGTCAGCAAGCGCACTATCGTTGGTGACCGCCATGCCGCCTTCCGCGGAAGTAATAATCTTCACAGGATGGAAACTGAAAATGGTGATATCGCTATAGCGTCCGCTTCCTATAGGCTCGCCATCGTACCGTCCGCCAATAGCGTGGGACGCGTCCTCTATTACCCGAAAACCATACTGATCAGCCAGCTTGCTGATCGCCTTCATATCGCAAGGCTGGCCACAGAGATGCACCGCTACCACCACTTTCGGCAGCACGCAGTCCTTCTCTGCCACCTTCAACTTTGCTTCAAGGGCTTCCGGGCTCAGGTTATAGGTGCGTGGATCAATATCCACAAAATCAACACTGGCGCCACAATACAGGCCACAGTTCGCAGAAGCGACAAACGTGACAGGAGAGGTCCACAGTCGATCGCCCGGCCCCAACCCCAGAGCAAGGCAGGCAAGGTGAAGAGCCGAAGTGGCACTGTTAACGGCAACGGCATGATTGGCGGAGCAATAAGACGCTACGGCCTCTTCAAAAGCCGGCACCCTGGGCCCCTGAGTAAGAAAATCTGACTGGAGAACCTCAACAACAGCGTCGATATCAGCCTGGGAGATATCCTGGCGACCATACGGAATCATCAGATTTTCCCGATCTCACCAAAATTGTCGTCAATCCAGCTTTGCAGCTCCTCGTCCAACATCCACTCGTTATTATTGTCGCTAGCGTACACAAACCCCTCGGGAACCTTGACTCCGTCCTTGATCCGCTCCTTGCAGGTGGCCCATTCATTAATAGTGGGCAAAATCTTGAAGTGCTCGGGGTACTCGTAGGTGTAATAGGCGTCTTCTGCGCTAATCATCTGTTCGTGCAGTTTCTCACCCGGGCGAATACCAATCACCTCTTGCTCAGCCTCCGGGGCAACAACCCTTGCCAGATCCGTCACCTTCATAGACGGGATCTTCTTCACATAGATCTCGCCACCGACCATATCCTCAAAGGCATGCCATACCAGCTCCACGCCTTGCTCCAATGAAATCATGAAGCGGGTCATGCGCGGGTCAGTAATGGGCAGCAAGCCCTTGTTCTTGATGGACATAAAGAACGGGATGACAGACCCCCGAGACCCCATCACATTGCCGTACCGAACAACGGAAAAGCGGGTTTCGTGACCACCAGCATAGGAATTTCCAGCCACAAACAGCTTGTCGGAGGCCAGCTTGGTCGCACCATAAAGATTGATCGGGCTGCTGGCCTTGTCGGTCGACAACGCCACCACACCCTTGACGCCCTTATCGATGCAGGCATCGATAAGGTTCATGGCGCCATTGATATTGGTTTTAACGCATTCAAAGGGGTTATATTCAGCGGTCGGGACAATCTTTGTCGCAGCGGCATGCACCACATAGTCCACCCCGTCCAGGGCACGATAAAGACGCTCACGATCCCGAACATCGCCAATGAAGAAACGAAGACGATCATCCCCCTGATAAAGCTTGGCCATCTCCCACTGCTTCATCTCATCCCGGGAAAAAACAATAACTTTCTTGGGGTTATATTTTTCCAAAGTCATCGGGATAAACTTATGACCGAAGGAGCCGGTGCCACCCGTTATCAGAATTGTAGAATCAGAAAGCATTGATAAAATCCATTAAAGCTAGCTATTTTTACGGAATGAAAACCAGGGCATAGGATGACAATACTGAGCCAGCCCCCAAGTAAGAAAGAATCGGGTTGCCATCGTCACCAAATATGCCACAGCTGCACCCTGCAGCCCCCATACAGGAACCACAAACCACAATAACGCAATACCAAGCACACCGGACAGCATCGTCACCGATGACAAAAGCCCCGTTCTCTTGGCATAGAAGGCATAGTTGGTCACCATCAGGTAAAGCCCCTGGAATGCCTGCCCAAATGCCAAAATAGCAAGGTAATCCAAAGCGGAATGATAGTCTTTTCCTGCTAATACATAAACCAGTATCGGTCCAGCCAATACCAGCAATCCCGCCATCATAAATGCACCCGCAAAGCAGCCATAGCTAATGGCAACAATCTGCTGGCGCAAAGCTTGCTCGTCTTTCTTGAGACGGGCAAATAGCCATGGGACAAACGCTTTATTGAATGCGTCAAAGACCAACCCTATTCCAAGGGAGATCTGCATAGCCACCATGTATATGCCTACAGATTCTGCCCCCAGGATACTATTGATGACAAAACGGTCACCTGCTGACAGCAGGAACAGCCCCAATACGTGTGGCGCCAGAGGCACACCAAAAGCCAAGGCCTCCTTCATTTCAGGGCCGCTTCGCCTCAGGTCAAGCAACCCATCCTTGCGTAACAGAACAATAGAGATACAACCGAGCAAAAGCGGAGCTAGCAATATGGCAGCCATTCGGCCTTCAGCACCCAACCCGAATGGAATAACCAGAATCAGCGTAATAGCGGCATTCAGTACGCCGAGAGAAACTTGCAAAGAGCCAAATGCCAAAGCCTTCCCCTGTGCCTGCCACAGCCCCAGCCGCATATTCACAGCAAAAAGGCCCGCTGACGCCAGCACAGACAACAGTAGCCACTCAGAGGACACCCCCGTCAGATCAACGGCCAGCCCCCGTAAAGCCAGCATTCCCCCCAGAACAACCAACACACTGATCGCTAGGATCTTGAAGCATCCACCGACATAGCGCGCCAACTGCGCCCTGGTATCAACGTCATAGTAGTGCCGGATGGCTGCCCCCACGGTATTTAACCCGACGAACGCCAAAAGCCCGGTAGTCAGCGCCTGAAAGATAGACACAACTCCATATTCTTCTGGCGCTAGATAGCGAGTCAAAAGTGGCAATAGCAGAAAAGGCACCATCGCGTTAGCGATATTGGACACCAAATAGACAGACGAACCAGTAAACAACCCGGCTATCCGGCTTTGCGTTCCGTTAGAGCTCACAAATCAAACCTATTTACCACACAGGACAACATCAATGATAGCGGTATCCATCAGGGTTCGCTTCCTGCCAGCGCCAGTGGTCACGGCACATCTCCTCAATGCCACGTGTAGAGTGCCAACCAAGTACAGCTTCCGCATTGGCCGGATCCGCATAACAACTCGCCACATCTCCCGGACGGCGATCTACAATCTCGTAAGCCACCTCACAGCCACAAGCAGCTGAAAATGCTTTAACCATCTCCAACACACTGTAGCCTCGCCCTGTGCCAAGATTCGTTGTGATGAGGTCTCCCTGCTTTCCAAGGGCCTGCAGTGCTGCCAAGTGTCCTTCGGCCAGATCCATCACATGAATATAGTCTCTGACGCCCGTACCGTCGGGAGTCGCATAGTCTCCGCCAAACACACTCAGTTTTTCCCGCTTACCGACTGCTACCTGGGCAATGAACGGCATAAGGTTATTCGGGATACCATTGGGGTCTTCGCCTATCTCGCCACTTTCATGGGCGCCGGCAGGGTTGAAATAGCGCAGCAGCGCAAGCCGCCAGGAGTCATCACTCTTGTAAAGATCGCGGAGCATATCTTCAATATGCAGCTTGGTGGCACCGTAAGGGTTGGTGGCACTAAGGGGGAAGTCTTCACGGATCGGAACACTGGCCGGATCACCATAAACCGTCGCTGATGAACTAAATACCATGGTCCGCACATCAGCATTATCCATGGCTTCCAGCAACTTCAGCGTACCCGTCACATTCCAATCGTAATACCGCAACGGCTGAGCCACTGACTCCCCCACCGCTTTCAACCCGGCAAAGTGAATCACCGAGGCAATGTCATGCCCGTCGAAAATCTTTTTCAAGCAATCGCTATCCCGGATATCACCTTCAATAAACTCCAGAGATTTGCCTGTCAGCCTCTCGACCCTGTTAAGGCTTTCTCTGCTGCTATTGCTGAGGTTGTCCAGCACAACCACGGAGTAGCCGGCTTCCAGCAACAGAAGTACAGTGTGCGAACCGATATAGCCTGCACCGCCGGTGACCAATACAGATGACATAATTCCTCCTGGAAGCTATCGCCAAGCGAAAGTCACCTCCGCTTTGTCCACACCCTTCAGATCTGATGTCACTTGCACACCAACACATTCAAGGGCAACCAAACCACAGAGAGCCCCTGCGGGGGCCCTCTTCTTGTTTAGCAAAACGATGATGCCGTATTATGCGCTAGCCATCGCCTCTTTCACATTCTTCTCGAACAAGTCACGAATTCGCGCCAGAGCCTCTTCATTTACGGCTTCGTAGCGCAAAACCAGCTTGGGCGAGGTATTGGACGCCCGGCAGAGGCCCCAGCCATCCGCATAGTCCATTCGAATGCCATCAATGACACGGCGCTCGCCTACGCCGAAGTCCGCATTCGTCTGCAGGTATTCCACGATACGGAATTTGTTCTCGTCCGTCACATTGATATTGATTTCCGGAGTCGTGCACAGCACCGGGTAGCGCCCGAAAAGAGCTTCCGCGCCCCCGTCAGTCCGGCTGATGATACCGAGAATTCTGGCTGCGGCCACCAGGGCGTCGTCAAACCCGAACCAGTCTTCACCCAGGAAAATATGACCGCTCATCTCCCCGGCCAGCAGGGCGCCAGTTTCCTTCATACGCGCCTTGATCAATGAGTGACCGGTTTGCCACATTTCCGGCTCACCGCCGGCGTCGCGGATCACGTCAAACAAAGCGCCAGTGCACTTCACATCGAAAATGACTTTTGCCCCTGGGTGGCGGCTGACCAAATCTTCTGCCAGAGCCATAAGCAGGATATCCGGGTAGACCACTTCACCTTCCGGTGTCACCACGCCTACACGGTCGCCATCGCCATCAAAGGCCAGCCCCAAATCCGCCTGTTCGGACTTCACTGTGGCAATCAAGTCCTGCAGATTGTTCAGGTCACCCGGATCTGGGTGATGGTTGGGGAAGGTACCATCCACCTCGGTAAACAGTGGCACCACTTCACAGCCCAGTGCCGCCAGTGCCTGCGGGGCCTGCACCCCGGCAATACCGTTACCGCAATCCACCACCACCTTCATCGGTCTGACCAGTGAATGCCTGCTCAGGAAGGTCTTCTCGTACAGCTCGAGAATTTCCTGCTCCCGGTAACTACCCTCGCCCTCGGCGAAATTGCCCGCTTCAATACGCTCGCGCAGGGCTTGAATCGAATCACCGGAAAGCGTTGTGCCATTAATGACAATCTTGAAGCCGTTATAATTGCCCGGATTATGGCTCCCCGTCAGCATCACTCCGGAATTCAGGCCTTCAATGTTATACGTAGCGAAATACAGTGCAGGAGTCGGCACCATGCCCACATTGACCACATGGCAACCGGTGGCGCGGATACCGTCACTCAAAGCCTGCAGCAGTGCCGGGCCAGACAGTCTGCCATCACGGGCCAGGGCAATGCTGTCCTGCCCTTGCGCCAACACCTCGGAACCGATACTGCGGCCGATCAGGTGCGCGCTATCGTCGGTGAGTGTCTCGTTATAGATACCGCGAATATCATAGGCCCGAAAAATCGAGGCGGGTATAGCGTGACTCATAACCTTTCCATTCTTACCGTGAGTGAACTGTACAATATGCATATAGGGTGTACGAATTGAACAGCGGCTTATTCGCCAGTATCAGCACTTGCTGCACAAATCATGTCACCCCAGTTTTGCTCGCAACGCGCCGCACCCGATAATACAGACTAATACGTGGGTGGCGATGCTTGTCGCGAGTCACCGGGGAGCCCCTGCTACCTTTAGCGATGCTGGCATAGCGCCAAAAAATGGGGCTACTCAAACTAGAGTGGGCGCCACAGCAGACACGCCAGCAAAGAAAATATCATGGGCAAAACGCATTCAGGGACTTGTCATGTCGGGCATACAGGCTTGCCAGGCGCCGCTTGAACTCCTGCTTGGCCCCATCATCCCCGTGAACCACCCGGATCTCCTCCGGCCAGCGCGTCATGCCCTCCACGAACGCCAGCAGATCAGCCTGATCCCCATGAGCAGAATAACCGCTAATAGACTCCACTGCCGCCTTGATGCTGTACTGGCTTCCCTCAAGCTCGACCCGGGCACCCTGCCCCCGGGACTGAATCGCCCTGCCCGGGGTGCCCTGCGCCTGGTAACCCACAAACAACACATTATGCCGGGCATCCTCAAGCATGGCTTTCAGGTAGTTGACGATTCGCCCGCCCGCACACATGCCACTGGCAGCAATCACTACCGCAGGCCGGGCACTATCTGCCAAATGGTGCACCATACGTAAATGGGCTTCGTGACTGTCCACCGTCAACAACTGCCCAAAGGCCAACGGTCGGCGGCCCGCCACTAACCGCTCACGGGCCTCGTCTTCCCAATAGGGTGCCAGCTCCCGGTAAACATCCGTAAAGCGACTGGCCAGAGGCGAATCCAGCACTATCGGCAAGGCGTTCCAATCAAGGAAATCATGCATGGCTGCCCGGCGATTGCGATGCAGGATATCCTCCAGCTCATACAGCAGCTCCTGGGTACGGCCAATGCTGAAAGCCGGAATCAGCACCGTACCACGATCTTTCAAGGCACGTACCAGCATCGCCTCCAGGCGCGCCTGACGCTCCTCCCTGCCCTGGTGAAGCCTATTCCCATAGGTACTTTCGATCACCAGCACATCGGCCTCAGCGGGCGACAATGGGGGAGGCAGAATTGGAGCGTCTGCGGCGCCAAGATCACCGGAAAACACCGTAATATGCCGGCTCTGCCAGCGACACTCAACAAACGCAGAACCAAGAATATGCCCGGCTCGCTGCAAGCGCACCTCCGTCCTCACCTCGCTTGGCAGCTCAATATCGTGCCAGTGATCGTAGGGCAGCGGCACCAGGCGCTCCTGGAGCATGTCGAGAAACTGCTCCACATCCGACGGCGACCGGCTCACTCCAAGCCGAAAGGCATCCTCCATGACTATCGGCAACAGCTTGGCAGAAGGCCCACTGCAATAAATCGGCCCGGAAAAGCCCTCCGCAAACAGCCACGGCAAGCGCCCCACATGATCAATGTGCACATGGGTCAGCACCAATGCCTGAATACGGGAAATATCGAAATCGATGGCAAGATTGTCTGCGCTGGCCCCACCCGGCCCCTGATCTCGTCCCTGAAATAGGCCGCAATCAATCAGCACCGACGCCTGCTCACCAATCACCCATTCATGGGCAGAACCAGTAACACCGGAAACCGCACCATGGTGCAGCACATAAGGAAAAGGCTCGTTCCGGCCTATAGAGGGACAATCCATGTCTTACTCGTCAATCAGTAGTAATGAGCCCCACCCGGTCGCTGCGCTCATCCAGATCATCGGGAACGGGGATGGTCTTTCGCTTTGCAAGCAAAGCTCCAACGGAACCCCGAAACCACAGAAACCGTTGGAGCCTTGCTCGCAAGGCGAGTTCACCGGCAAGTTCACAAAACAGGAAGCTTCGCCTGGCAAGCAAGGCTCCAACGAATCAGGAGTCCTTGAACGAACCGATATGCCGTGCCAGAGCCATGGATGACGAATCCAGACCGGATGCAGATTCCGGATCAGCAAGCACTGCCAGCATATCGGTGGCGATCATCTTGCCCATCTCCACGCCCCACTGATCAAAGGGATTAATCCCCCAGATCACGGCCTGCACGAACACCTTGTGCTCATACATTGCCAGCAGAGCCCCAAGCACGCGCGGAGACAATTCATCCAGCACCAGCGTGGTACTGGGCTGATTGCCGTGATAACGCTTGTAAGGGGGAAGCGCCACTTTCAGGTCCAGGGCTCTCTCGCCGAGGGCCAGCAATCGGGATTGGGCCAGACAGTTGGCATTGGAAAGGGCGTGCTGGGCGTCCAGCTCAGCCGCTGCCTCGGAGTGCATATCCTCGGTATAACGCCGCGCGGTCATCAGGAATTCACAGGCGATCGGCTGAGTCCCCTGGTGCAACAGCTGGAAGAAAGCATGCTGGGCATTGGGCCCCACCTCTCCCCAGATCACCGGGCAGGTGTCGTATTCGACCGGTTCACCCGCCCGGGACACACTCTTGCCATTGGACTCCATCTCAAGCTGTTCAAGATAGGCAGGCAGATGCTTGAGGCGTCCGTCATAGGGCAATACGGCACGCGCTGAAATCTTCATAAAGTTGATGTTCCAGACATCTACCAACGCCAGCATCACCGGCAGATTGTCTTGCCAGGGTTGAGTCCGGCAGTGTTGATCCATGTCATGGGCTCCCGCCAGCAGCTCACGAAAGCCCTCCATGCCCACCGTCAAGGCAATGGGCAACCCAATGGCCGACCATAGCGAATAACGGCCACCCACCCAGTCCCAGAACTGCAGTTGATTGTAAGGAGTAATACCCCACGTCGACATGCGCTCGGCGTTCGCCGAAATACCGATGAAATGACAGCGCAGCAACGAAGCATTGTCGAAATCCAGCCCCAGGCCCCGCGCCAGCCACTGCCGGGCCGTCTTGGCATTATGTAGCGTGTCCACGGTAGTGAATGACTTGGAGGAAACCAGAAACAGGGTGGTGCGAGGATTTAGCTCCTGCAACACCTGGGATACCTGACTACCGTCCATGGACGAGGCGAAATGAATCCGAGGCCGGGTCTGGCCTGTCGGAGGGAGACTCGACTGCAGCGCAAACGCGGCCATCAAGGGCCCAAGGTCGGACCCGCCAACCCCCACATTCACCACATCGGTAATGGCGTCACCCAGTACCCCACGCCAATGGCCCTTGAGGATCCGCTCGACCATCCCTTCCATGGCATCCAGCTGCTCGTGAACCTGCGGCGCCAGCTCTGCGGGCTCGCGCAGACACCAATGCTTGGCCGCACGGCCCTCGGTACAATTCACATCAGCCCCGGAGAACAAGGCATCCAGCCAATGGCGCAACTGTCGCTCATCTGCCAGCTTGACCAGCAAGTCCCGGCTCTCGTCGCTCATGCGCTGCTTGCTGAAATCAGCCAGCACACCGCAAGCATTCAGGCTGAAGCGCTCAAAGCGCGTTTGATCCGCCGCAAACCGATCCGCCAAATGCAGTGTTTTTTCCTGTCCGGCACGCTCTGCCAGTTGAGACCAGATCGTACTGATAGTGAGAACATCCTGTTCCGGTACCATGTTTAGCGCCCTATTCCTCTATACACCAGACCCTGTTCCCTGACAAAAGCAGGCTCATAAATATTACGGCCATCCAGTATCAGCGGCTGACGCATGGCACGCTTCAGTCGCTGCCAATCCGGGCTCCAGTAAGGCTTCCACTCTGTGATCAACATCAGTGCATCCGCCTCTTCCGCAGCGTCATAGGGGTCGTCACACAACGTCAGAGCACCACGCCCCCGCGCCCAGTTTTCCAGATCCGGCAGCGCCCTGGGATCATGGGCCATTACCTCGACCCCCTGAGCCCACAATGCCTCAATCACTTTCAGCGCAGGCGCATTGTCTACGCGATGGGTGCCCGGCTTGAAGGCCACACCCCACAGCGCCACCTTCTTGCCCGCTACATTGCCCTGATAAAACTGCCAGAACTTGCGGAACAACACTTCCTTCTGACGCTCATTGGTCTGCAACACACGCTCTAACAGGCCGGGCTCGGCGGCGCGTTCATTCAAGGCATCCACCAGTGCCAGCACGTTGCTGCTCAGGCCGGGGCCACCAAAACCACAGCCAGGGTAAAGGTAAGACTCACCAATTCGCGGATCGGCACCCATGGCCACTCGCACCACATCAATATCTACGCCCAGGGATTCAGACAGGCTGGCCATATCATTCATGTAGCTAATACGGGTGGCCAGGATCCCGCTGATAGCCAGTTTGGCGAATTCAGCCTCACGAAGGCTCATCACCTGGATCACATCCTTGCGGCGGTTGAAGGGGCGCAGCAGCTCTCGAACCAGCGCCTCGCCCTCGCCATCTTCACACCCCAGCAGAATACTGTCCGGGCGGGTAAAAGTCTGGAAGGCATTCCCTTCCTGGATCAAATCCGGCAAAGCCACCAGAACAGCGCGGGTATCAATCTGCTTGATCATGTCCCGCAGCAACTCGGAAGAGCCCACCGGCCCCACGGTCTGGTTCACAATCACACCACAGCCGGAGGAGGACGCCAGACGACTTACCAGTGCCTCTGCTACCCCCTGCTCTCCGGGCTGCAAGGCCAAAAACACCGCATCCGGAATATCCCGCGGCACATCCTCCCAGAAGCCCGTTATCAAGCGGCCGCTTTCAAGCTGCTCGGCAAAGAAGCGGTCCAGCCCCTGCTCGCGAAACAGGGGTAGCCCCTGGGCAAGCCGGTCACGAGATGCAGGCTCAACCACACACCAGTTAACCTGATGCCCCGTCTGCGCCATGGCAGTAGCGGTTACCTGGGCACACAATGTGTCGCCATAAACTGTTATCTGCATAGGACCTCAGCTGTGAGCTGTGAGCGATGAGCTTTCAGAAAAACAACCTGGCCTGCGGCCAGTAGGAATAAAATCACTTGAGCTTGCGCATGATAGCGAAGAGCATTTTGGAAAGCTGCTCCACTTCCTCTCCCCACTTTTTGCTCACGTGCTCGGGTATGTACCCGATTCTATAACCAATGATCAGCTGGGTTTTGAGCTCTCCGGCTGATCCTTTCGCATAGTTTAGAAACTGGGCTTTTTCCTTCTCAGAAGACCGCCCAAAACCCTCGGCGATATTTGAAGGCAAAGACAACGATGACCGAGTTATTTGATCTCTGAACCCAAAATCACGGTGCCCGGCAAAGTGCCGATAAATCTCAACACTCAAATCAACAGATCTTCTCCAACGATCCAAATTTCCCAGTCGCATCCTTGCTCCTTAATTTAAAGTCACCATCCATGGGAACTATTTGGGGTTTTCCTATCAAACAGCTCACAGCTGATAGCTGATAGCTGTCAACCCAGCTCGGCGGCCATCATCGCACGCACCTGCTCGCCTAACTCGGGGTGGCGGGCAGCGAAATGGAAAATCGCCTGTAAATACCCAGCCTTGTTACCGCAATCGAAAGTCCGGCCGCGCATAGCATAGGCGTCCACGGGCGCCCGCTCCATCAAGGTCGCAATGGCATCGGTGAGCTGGATCTCGTTCCCCGCACCTGGTGGGGTCTCAGCCAAAATGCCCATGATCTCACCCGGCAGCACATAGCGCCCCACCACAGACAACCGTGAGGGCGCATCTTCAACCGCCGGCTTCTCGACTACCGCCGTCATGGGCGCACTTTCACCGGGAGCGGGTACCTCACCCTTCAGGGCCACAATACCGTATTGGCCCACTCGCTCTTTCGGGACTTCCTCGACCATAATCTGAGCAGCACCACTGGCATGATATCTCTCAACCATGACCCCGAGATCCTCCTTCTGGCCATCCCAGTCCACCAGCACATCCGGCAATAACACTGCAAAAGGCTCATCGCCTACCACCGGCGCCGCACAGGCTACAGCATGGCCCAGACCCAACGCCCGATGCTGGCGGATCGAAATCACACTCACATCATCCGGGAGAATATCGCGCACCTCGGCCAACAGCGTATCCTTGCCCTTGGCCTCCAGCAGGTTCTCCAGCTCGAACTGGGTATCGAAGTAGTCTTCTATGGCCGTCTTGGCGGAATGCGTTACAAGAATGATGTCCTTGATCCCTGCTCTCACGGCTTCCTTCACCACGTATTCGATGGCAGGCCGATCCACAATGGGCAACATTTCCTTGGGAATGGACTTGGACGCCGGCAACATGCGCGAACCGAAGCCCGCCACCGGTAAAACCGCTTTTTTAACCATCACTCCCTCTTTTCAACAGCCGTTTACCCAGCCACAAAACTGACAGCCCAACAATCGTGCCAACCGCGTTACCGGTCACGTCATTCCAGCTGGTAGAGCGGTATGGAATCCACAGCTGGGCCAGTTCAATCAAGCCGCCTAACACCATCAAAAGCACAAAAATCCATATGAAAGGCATCCCGTTGCAGCCTAGCAACAGGGCAATCAGGGCACAAAAGAACAGATGCGCGTACACATCAATACCGCCCAGCGACAACGCCTTACTTACCGTTTCTCTCATCTCGCCTGGCAACATGGCACCACACACAAACAACAAAGTGATGACAATTAGGAGAGAAATTCGCCAGACGCTACTCATAATTCACTCAGCCGTTATCACGCATGCCAGGGCTGCTCTAATGCCCGAACCATAGAACGCAGGCGTATTCATCGATCCAGGCAGGATGCAGTTCATCAGTATACTCCCTGCAATCTCAACCCACACAGCCAAGAATCTATACCGCCCCTATTCGGAGCGGCGATTCTGCCGCGAAAGGTATTTCATACCTTTGCCTTTGATCTTCCTTGTAGCTTGCAGCAGTTTTCTGTCATTCCTCGAAGCTAGCAGCTAGAAGCTCATAGCTGTTTTTCGCATCTACTCGTCGCGAGAAGCTGCTACTAAAAAGCCGCACCCGACACCAGGCACGGCTTTTCCAAGTCTGCTGTGGGAACATAGCGTAGCGAAGTAACGCACCCAGCGCAGCCCAGCGGCACTTTAGTCCCTATCGCTTGCAAGCATACCCGGAAGGGCCAAGAGAGCGCCCACCGATCAAACGATGGCGGCGATCAGCTGCTTCACACAGGCTTCGATATCGTTTTCGGCGGTGTTGATCACCACTTCCGGCTTCTCCGGCGCCTCGTAGGGGCTGTCGATACCGGTGAATTCCTTGATGATGCCCTGGCGTGCCTTCTGGTACAGGCCCTTGGGGTCACGCTTCTCGCACTCTTCCAGCGGCGCGTCCACGAACACCTCGACAAACTCGCCGTCGTCGAACAGCGCACGGGCAGAATCCCGGTCCGCACGGAACGGGCTGATAAACGCGGTCACCACAATCAGGCCCGCATCCACCATCAGCTTGGCCACTTCGGACACACGACGGATATTCTCGGTGCGATCTGCATCGCTCATGCCCAGGTTCTTGTTCAGGCCATGACGCACATTATCGCCATCCAGCAGATAGGTATGCTTACCCTGCTCGGTCAGCGCCACTTCCAGCGCATTCGCCAGCGTAGACTTGCCAGAACCAGACAGCCCCGTCAGCCAGATACACTTCGGTTTCTGGTCCTTCACCTTGGCACGGTCAGCCTTGGTCACATTGGACTCATGCCACACCACGTGGGCTTTGGATTCGTTCGCTTTTTCTTGGTACGGGGAAGACATAATTACCTCTCTGTTTTCGAAGAGTAGCGGCGAGCTACGAGCTTCTAGCTGCTAGAAAAACACAACCGGACCTTCGGCCCGGAGCCTCAAATTCACTTCAGTTTTCGCATTATCGCAAAGAGCATTCTTGATAGCTGATCGACCTCATCTCCCCACCTCTTGCTCATCGCATCAGGTATATACCCAATCCTGCTGCCAATGATTAGCTGGGTTTTCAACTCACCAGCCGAGCCTTTCGCGTAGTTCAAAAACAAAGCCTTCTCTTTCTCCGACGCTCTCTCAAAGCCCTCGGCAATATTAGAAGGCAGAGACAACGAAGAGCGAGTGATCTGATCCCTGAAACCGAAATCACGATGCCCTGCGAAATGCCGGTAAATCTCCACACTAAGATCCACCGAGCGCCGCCATATCTCCAAGTTTTCCAAACGCATCCTTGCACCTATTCCACTCAAGCCCCCATCCTTAGGAACTTTTCCCAATCTCTCTATCCAACGAGCGTAGCTCGTAGCTCGTAGCTCGTAGCTCGTAGCTCGTAGCTCGTAGCTGTCTCTTATACACATCTGACGCTGCCGACGA
>OJHM01000169.1_pt1 | contig 24441 bp, 7 predicted proteins | sample 1595241 | NCBI WGS metagenome assembly OJHM01 (sample SAMN05416781, study PRJEB24817) | seawater metagenome | isolation source: Sea water | place: Canada:Atlantic | collected 2013-11
TGGCAGCGATCAAGCAAATCGAAGTGGACGAGCGCATCGAACCCGATGATGCCCGCGTACTGGCATTGCTCGACAAGCTGATCAAGCAGCGCAAGGATTCAGCCACGCAATACCGTGACGCGGACCGCCCGGAACTGGCGGAAACCGAAGAAGCGGAAATCGTGGTGCTTCAGGAATTTCTCCCTACCCAGCTGACTGATGCGGAAATCGATGCCCTTATCGATGACGCCATCGCCCAGACTGATGCCGCCGGCATGCAGGATATGGGCAAAGTCATGGGAGTTCTCAAGCCACAATTGCAGGGTCGTGCCGATATGGGCGCTACTAGTGGCAAGGTTCGCGCCAAGCTAGGCTGAACCAGACTCCAGCAACAACACTTGGGCCTCCCCCTTATTCGTCCGTTGACGACGAATGCTATTTCCCTGCGTCTACGATACGCACAAACAACGTGCCTACCTCGAATGCACCGTAGGTCGGCTTAGGCCGAAGGCCGTAAGCCGACAAGCAGCGATTTAACGATAGCCACCGGCGAAGACCGGCTCTGCCACACCGGCGGTAACGGCATTGGCCTGCATCACCTGCGGAGACGGCAACACCAACAGGCCGCTGTCGAACTCACGGATTTCCGTGGGCCGGTTCTGCTCGGTGGTGGCATCGGCCAGGCGAACGATGATGTCTTCGTCTCTCTCTCCCTGATCATCGTCACCGGCCTCACCCTCTTCCGGCGGGTAGGCAATGAATCCCTGAAGAAGCTTCTTGTCTGCCAGCTCCTGGCGATGCTCGGCCAACAAGTACAAGCGCACCAGCTGGGCGCCGTCGATCTGGCCTGAGTAAGCCTGACGCAACACTATCTCTTCATCCAGATAGGTCTTGCCCGGATCCTTCTCCTGGTCTTCATCGTCTTCAGTGTCCAGCGCCACATCCGGCAACCAGACACCCAGCGTCAGCGAGAAAGGACGCGCTTTGGCTTTTTCGGACAAGAAACCCATACCCAGGTCATCCAAGGCGGACAACGTCAAAATACCGTTGGATTTGCCGTTAATGAACATGCCCGCCGGCTGCTCCACCAGCACCACGGTAAAGTCACTGATATCGTCCTGGTACAGATCATACAGCCCCTGATAAGTGGCAATTCGCAGGTCCGTGGCCGGCTCGCTGGATTGTTGGGCTTCGTCGGCACCCGCCACTACTGCAACGGTCAGACTGGCCAGCAACAACACATGTTTAAACATCGCAGTCATCTTGATTCCCTTTTTCACAGCCTTCATCACTTCACCGCTTTGCGGGTTGCCGCTTCATCCTGCAACTGCTCCGCGTGATAGATATCCCATTGCCTGACCGACTCGTACTGAGGCGGCCGGGTCACCTGCACAATGGTTCTGCGCTGGCGCTTGAACAGACGATGGCGAACCAGCTCATCCGTAAAGATATAGTCCTTGAGCTGTTCTCCGTGGACTCCCCGTTCCAGCAACTCGCCGGAAATGGCCTCAGCCCGACGTTCACCCAACCGCTGATTGTACTGGATGGTCCCTTCCGGGCTGGTGTCGCCCACAATCGCCACCCGGCTATCCGGTGAGCTCAGCACATCATGAGCGATATCATCCATGACCGTTTGCTGATCCTCGCGAATCAACGCCTTGTCGAAATCAAAGAAGACAAAGTACAGCTGCTGATACCCTTTCCATTCCCATTGCGTGCAGCCTTGTTCATCGGCAGCGATACCCACCGGAGAATTGGCACACTGATCCCGGGCATCCACCACGCCATCACCATCTGCATCGGCCAGCTTGAAGGGTTGCGAACGCTCCAGTGTCAGGGTTTGTGGCACCGAGGAGCTGCAACCCGCCAGCACCAGCACGACACTCAACATCATCATTGCGCGCATCTGCATTATTCTTCCCCTCTCACAAAACCTTCCGGATACGCGACACGCAGCGCATAACCCAGCTGCCCGGTGGCGTTCATCAGTCGGTAGGACGAAATAAGCTGGTCGTAATTGGCGGCCAGGTAATTCTTGCGGGCCAGGAACAGCTCCACCTTGGCATTGAGTACATCCAGCAGGGTACGGCGACCCAGCTCATATTGGCGGATATACCCTTCTTCCGCGGCGGTGGCGGCATCCACCGAGGTGCGCAGCACATCCTTCTGGCTGGCCAGCACATTGCGAGCCCGCCAAGCCAGCTCTACCTCATCCTTTACCTGCCGCAGCGTGCCAGAACGTACCGCCTTAGCCTCATGCAAACGCCACTGCGACGACGCGGAGCGGGCCGTATCCCGGCCACCCGCATAGAGATCATATTCCATCACCAGCAGCAGGCGGGCATCTTCATCGCGCCCTTCAAAGCCGCCAATGTCATGACCTTGTACGGCATCGGCTTCAATGGAAAAGCGCGGCCAGTAACCGGCTTTGTTCACCACTACTTCCTGTTCGGCCGCCTGGATATCAGCCTTGGCGGCATCCAGTTCCGGGTGATTGTCGAAGGCCCGTTGCAATGCCAGTTTCGGGGTATCGGGAATCACGCTTTCATCCGGCACCGGCTGTACCAGTGTGTCGATGTCGTGACCGACCAGAGAACGTAGCTGGGTGCGCTGGTCTTCCAGATTATTGGTGGCCGCCAACAGCGAACTGCGCGCGTTGGCCAGGCGTGCCGCCACCTGGGCGATATCCGATTCACTGGCCAGGCCACGTTCCGTGCGGCTAGTAATGAATTCCAGAATGTTTTCGTGATCCTGCACGTTATCGAAGGTCAGCTCGGCAACATCCTGGGCCTTGAGGGTTTCCAGATAGACACTGGCCACATCCAGTGCCAGGTTTTCCGCTTCACTGATCAACCCTAACCGCTCGGCTTCTGCTTCCCGGTCCAGGCGTTTCATGTTGGCGCTGGTGCGAAAGCCGTCGAAAATCAGCTGCGACAAACGCACGCCGATTTCGTCCTGGGTTAGCTGTTCATCAATTTCCTGGCCCGTGCGGTAGTTAGTCCACTCTTCCCCCACTTGCCCGCGAATGGACAGTTGCGGCAGATAATCCGCCGTGGCCGCCCGTTGATCCCGATCCACGGACTGGTAACGGGCAAACCGTTCCTGAATTCGCGGATGGGTATCAATGGCCTCGGCCACCGCCTGTTCCAGCGATAGAGCGCTGACCGACAACGGTGCGCACAATAGCGATACAGCAAGCCAAACCGTTCTCATTCTTCCTCTCCTTGAAGGCAACAATACTTTTTCCATCTTCTAAGGTTCCCGCATGGCAGTCTGTCTGGCGCGCAGCAGCGGCTTGAGCCAATAGCTCATCACCGTCCGCTTGCCCGTCATAATATCGATGGTGACCTGCATCCCCGGCATAATCGGCTGATCCGGCTGGCTCAACCCCTGTAACGCAATCTTGACCCGGTAGTAGGGATTATCTTCTTCGTCACGAAGCACATCCGCGCTGACATATTCCACCTGCCCGGGCATGCCGCCGTGGCTGGTAAAATCGTAGGCGGAAAACTTCACTTGCGTGTCCAGCCCGGCTTTCACCCAGGCAATATCTTTCGGGCTGACCCGCGCCTCAGCGATCAATGCATCTTCCACCGGCACAATTTCCATGATCGCTTCACCCGGACGAATCACGCCGCCCAGGGAACGAAACGCGATGTTTTTCACGATGCCTCGCAGGGGCGCCACCATGGTGGTGCGAGTTAGCTGATCCTGCAGGGCGGGCTGCTTCTCTTGTGCCTGCGCGAGTCGGGTTTCCACATCAATCAATTCGGCACGGGAATCGGCACGAAATTCTGCCGCAATGTTGCGCCGCTCGGCCGTGGCCTGCTGCATTGCCGCGCCATATTGAGCGATCTGCAGAGACGCGCGATCCACCTCCCCTTTCAGCGCCACCTGATCACGCTGCGCCTGGCGGAATTCGGAAATCGGCAACACCCCGTCGTTCACGGCGGATTCCAGCGCGTTAAGGTCCTGGCGCTGCAACGCCAGGCTCTGCTGCTGGGTGCGCAAATTACGCTGGGCTTCCTGAAGAATCTGACGCTGTTGCTCTACCCGACGATCCGCCTGGAACAAACGCCCCTGAAGCGAGGCCAGCCTCCCACCCAATGCCGCCCGCTCTGACTCCCAAGCCGATGACGGCTGTAACGGTTCCGCCATGGGAACCGGGCTGACCAACACATCCCCGTTATCGATAGCGACACTGGCTAACTCCGCCTGCAAGCGAGCCTGCGCCGCCGTCAAACCCCGAATGCTCTGGCTGGCTTCTTCAAAACTGGCCCGAAAGCGGGTGTCATCCAGCTCCAGCAGGGGCTCACCGGCCTCCACCATCTGCCCTTCTTCCACCAACAGTTTTTTCAGAATGCCCCCTTCCAGCGACTGAATTTTCTGCACCGTGCGCGCCGGAATCATCTGCCCTTGAGCCACCACAACCTGATCCAGCTGGGCAAATACCGCCCATACCAACACACAGCCAATCAGCCCGCTGGCCAGCCAGGTCACTTGCCGGGCCCGCCAGGCTTTGCGCAACCGTTCAGTGGGGCTCAGTTCGCTCATTCGCTGCCCTCCCCGCCTGGCGTGCTCGCGTCTTTCTTCTCGCTCCCCTTGCGCAGGGTAATGCGCGACGCCCGGCCCGCAGATGTTTTGCCGGCACGGGCGGCACCATCCGCTTTGACCAGCCCCTGATCGAGCATGATGACCCGGTCGCACAGGCTCAGTAGCGCCGGGCGATGGCTGGCAATCACCACAGTGGCATCGGCGGGCAACCGCGCCAGCCCCTTGACCACCTGCTGCTCCAGCGCCTGATCCATAGAGCTGGTGGGCTCGTCCAGCAAGTAGACCCGAGCGGGTTTAAGCAACGTGCGCGCCAGCGCCACAGCCTGGCGCTGGCCACCAGACAAATGCTGACCAAATTCCCCCACCTGACATTGCAGGCCGTTTTCTATGCGATCCAGAAAGCTCTCCACGCCACTATCACGGAGTACGCGCAGCACCGTTTTTTCATCCAGCTGCGACTGCCCAGCAACGATATTTTCCAGCAGGCTACCCCAGAACAAACCCGGCGCCTGACCACAGCAAGCGATGGCTTCGCGCAAGCGCGGCATGGGCCACAAATTGCGCTCCACCCCGGAAAAAAGAACTCGACCGCTGTCCGGTTCCATTTGCCCGGCCAGCAACGACAGCAAGGTGGATTTGCCGCTACCGGACGCACCGCACAGCGCCACCCGTTCTCCCGGGCGGATCTGCAGATCCACTTCCCGCAGCGCGGGCGATTGTGCTTCCGGCCAATGGAAGGTCACGTTCTGCAACCGCATATTGCCGTCAAACCGCTGGGCGCCAAACTCGGTGGCCAGCTGCCGCTCCTGGGGCAGCGCCATGATGGTATCCAGCGCCGACAGGGCCGTTTTCATGTGCTGGCCGCGCAGTAACAGCATGGACACCTGATTCACCGTGCCGCCCATGCGACCGGACAGCATGACCACGGCAATCAAGCCCCCCATGCTCAAGTCGCCGGCGGCGATGCGATACACCCCGAATACGATTAACAGAACGGTGACCAGCCCCTGGGTGGAACTGATGGCATGGGACAGTGCGTTGATGGCATCACGGGAATCAATGTTGTTGTCCGCCAACGAGGCAACCAGGTTACGCCAGCGGCGCTTGTGGCTGGCCTGCATATTGGTTTGCTTGATGTCGGGCAGATTCTGCAGGGTTTCCATCAGCATGGCCTGGCGCTGGGAACTGAAACGGGCACCATTTTCGATAGCGATGGCCACCCGCTTGCGCAGCACCCAGGCATAGGCCGTCAGCAGCAGCATGGCGGCCAGCGGCACCAGAAACAGCGGCCCACCCAGCCAGGCAATCAGTGCAATAAACAAAATACTGAACGGCAGATCCACCAGCGCCACCATGGTCGCGCTGGTAAGGAAGTCCCGTACTGAGTCGAATTCCTGCACCTGCTTGGCAAATACCGCCGCTGATTGCGGACGGTTGCGCAGCTCCATGCCGAGCAGTTTTTCAAACAACCGCTGGGACACGGTGATGTCGATTTCCCGCCCGGCGTAGTCGGTAATCCGGGCCCGGGCGCCACGCAGTAACCAATCAAACAGCAGCACGATAAGCACCACTGCTACCAGCACCCACAAGGTTTCAATGGCCTGATTGGGTACCACCCGGTCGTAGACATTCATGGTGAACAGGGGCACCACCAGCCCCAGCACGTTCACCAGCACCGATGCCAACAACAGGTCCCGGTACCAGCGACGTTGCCCCGTGAGCAGCCCCCACAACCAGTGTCTCCCTTTACTCGCATGCAACTCTTCAGCCCGACGGTCCGCCGGGTCGAGCACTTGCACGCTCCACAATTGTTCAATTTGCTCACGGGGCAACGCCTGCGGCTGCGCCTCATCGTCCTGTGGCGACAGCAGCCCGACCTTATCCGTAAAGCCCACCAGCACACGGGGTTGGCGGTCCCGATCCATGGCCAGAAAAATGCCGCTATGGGTGGCCGATTTTTCACAGCGGGGCGCCTCGGTTTCGCTAAGCTGCACGCCGCGCTCGGCCAGCAACGCAGCCAGCGCAGGGGCTTTCAGCGTGGCGTCACCGGTTTCTGCCGAGACGGACAGGAAGTCATCGCACAACAGATCCGGTAGCGGACAGGCAAGCTCCCGGGCCAGAACGTTTATCGCCTGTTGCCAGGGCATTTTCGGGGAGGATGCCACCCCGGGAATGTCTTTCTGTCTTGCTGTCATCAGGTAATCAGCACCTGGTTATCCAGTAATTGTTGAAGCATTTCCGCTTCAGTGAGCCCGCTGATATCACCGCTGAACAATTCGGCTTCCGAGGTGTTATCCAACGTGACGATCTGTGAAACCGACTGGCCGTCCGGGGAAATAGTGAAGACCACGTTGGTCCCGTTATCCTGAATGTCGATAACCGCATCCAGTTCCGCGCCGTTACTCGCGGGAGTACCCGCCAGCAGATCACTCAAATCCAGGCGGTCGTTCTCCACCACGGAGAAATCAGTAATGTTGTCGGAAGGGTTGCTGCCGGCACCAAGCAAATCGGCCTGACGGAAAACGAAACTGTCTCCGCCGGCGCCACCGGTAAGCGTATCGTCACCACCGCCACCAGCGATCCAGTCATTCTGGGCGGTTCCAGTAATCACCGTCGCACCGCTGGCATGCACACTCACATCCAGCGTTTGCGGGCCACCGTCCTCCGTCTCGCCGTCCAGCTCGGCACGGCCATACACCGTCAGCGAGAAATCACCAACCGAACCGGGATTGATCAACGCCAACCCGGGCACCTGATCTTCCGGCACTTCCCAATGGCCATCCACCTGGGTACCCGCACTGAGTTGAATATTATCCGGCACGCCTTCCACGATCAGTGTGGCTTCTTCGCCCGGGGCCGGGTTCAACGCCTCCATATCGATAGCCAACGGCACATCGCCGGACCCCGCTTCCACATAAAAATTATCGAAGCCCAATTCCACATCCGGTGCATCCGGCAAGGCAGTAAGCTGCACGCTCACCTGCTGCAGTTGCGGCGGGCTAATGGCGTTAACGGTTTCCCCGTTGACCACCGCCTGGTCCGTGCTGGCGATGCGGATATTCAGATCCAGATTGCCAAAGGCCAGCGCCCCCGTGAGTAACTCGAAGGATTCCAGCACATGGCCGTCCGCCAGCTCTGACGCCGACAGCGCCATGACCGCAACGGTAACGCCGCCCACCTGCTGGAACGACACCGTACGATCACCCACACGAATCCCTTCCAGGCCCAGCAACGCCGTAGCCTGAGAGGTGTCGGCCACTTGCACGGTCAACACCATGCCTTCGTTACCGTCACGGGGGTGGCCATCGATAACGTAATCCGGCTCCAGGGTTTTCGCATTCACGGCAATGGTCACATCGTCCCCTTCCTGACCATTGGCAGCCACATCGGCGCCGTTGAATTCCACACCGTCGCCCACCGGATTCACGAACACATTGAAGTCCTGGGACACGGTGCGCACGTCATCGGTACCGGTTTCAATGGTGACTGCTTCAAGGGTCAGCGGAATATCGCCACTGAAATTCGCCGGCGGGCGAATCACCGCATTGGCCAGATCCGCCTGGGACAGGCTCCATTGGAACGTCGGCTCGCCATACAGACTGCCACCATCCGGGCCGTTATTCGCCACGGGCACACCATCGACCAGAATCACCGCATCCGTGGGCACGCCCTTGAGCACCACGGTAAGCGTTTCCGATCCGTCCTGGTCCACCAGCTCGGCTTGCAGATCGCCCAGGGGAATATCGGAATCTTCCGCGCCCGTCACATCCACAGCAGTGACAGCGCCCGGATCCGTAATCGGCGCCACGTCGATACCGATGCTGGCCGGCACGGTTTGCGTATCGGTATTGCTGACCACCGTCAGCGGATCGCTGACCTGATCCAGAATCTCCAGCTCCATATCCACACTAAAAGTGCCCGACAGGTGCTGGGGCGGCAGGAAATAAATATCGCTGATGCGGGAAGGATCGCTGAGCGTAAAGGTGCCATCACCGTTATCGACCAGCAGATTGTCCGGGTCCACGAAAGTGCCTTCCGGCAAGGCGAGGAAACGCACACTCTGTACGCTTTCCAGCCCTTCACTGCCATCGCTGGAGCGGTCGTTGAGCAGGCTGCCCAAATCCACATTCAAGGCCGTGGCGATGTCTTCCAGCCCGTCGATACCGGGAGCATCATTGATATCGTCCACCACCGGTGCCAGTTCAATATCCAGGCTGTCCTGGCTGGTGACAGTATCGCCGGACGGATCAGTGGACACGCTGGTCACCGGCACGGAAAGCGCACCGGCAATATCTTCATCAATGCCAACGATGGTCAGGTCGCCAAGCGCGGCCTGGGTAAAGACATACTCAATGACGGTCTTGCCATCGCTGGCATGGAGCACCTGCACCCCGGTGCCGGCAATGGCGGCACCGGGAGGCAGGTCACCGGCATCCACCCGAAATGACACCGCATCGTTGCCGTCACCGGCGGCGGCTTCATTCAGGTGGCCCGTGGTTTCAACGGTTTCACCTTCGGCGCCATCAATAATGGAATCCTGAATCTCATCCACCTGGGTCGCGGTGCCAGCGTTGCCGGCGCTGAACTGCACCTGCACCTCGGCGTTGATCATTTCCGCATCGTCGCCATCCAGCACCCGGCTCTGCACCAAAATGGTTTCCACCCCGGTGGCGGTTTCGGAATAAATCGTCAGGCCCGCCAGCAATTGCGTGCCGTTTTCCACCATCTCATCACTGGACAAGCCAGTAGCCGGGATCAGCCAGTTACCATTGCCATCGTGAACCGCACCGTTGGGATGCTCGACAAACCAGCCGTCGCCAGCGGGCATGGAAATGACTATGTAATCGAGGGTTTCGGAGCCATCGATATCGTCCTCAAAAAACTGAACGGCGTTACTCAGATCAAGGCCATTTTCATCACCGCCAAGCACCGTATCCGGCCCTTCAAGGCGGGTCAGCGTGGGTAGATCCACCGCATCCACATCCACCTGAGCCGCCACATCTACCTGCAAGTTACCGGTATAGTCGCTGACTGCCTGCGCACCATTATTGGCGGTATCCGTTATCTGATAGGTAATCGGCACACTGTACAGGCCGCTGCCATCTTCCGGCGGTTGCCAGGTCAGCCGCCCGCTGGTGGCAAACTCGGTGAGGGTCACGCCTTCGTCCTGGGCCAGCTGCCCCAGATCCAGCCCACCCGGCGGCACAGCAATCACCTGCCCGTCGAGCATCAATTGGCCCACGTCGCCATCCTGAATCACCAGCCCGGTGAGAGTCTCACTACCGTCGGAATCCAGTAACGATGGCAACAAATTAAGCGTCGCCAGAGTATCTTCCACGCCCACCGTGACAATATTTTCCCCGTCCAGGGTGTCGACCACCGGCAGGTTATCGAGCACCACATCGTGCTCAAAGCTGGCACTGTCACCATCGGGTTCAGAAATTACCTGACGAATAGTGAACGCGGGTTCGTCCCCGCTGAAATCCTGCTGAGGGCGCACAAAAATGTCAGCCAACTGCGCGGCAGACACCTGATAAAGCAGCCCCCCAGCATTTTCGCCGATGACTTCCAGCGCCACAGGGTCACCGTTAACATCCACCAGCTCGATGCCCGGGTCCAGATTCCCGAGCACCAGGTCGGAACGTTCACTGCCATCGATATCGCTGGAGCCCAACATAAAGCTCAGCGACAACAGACCATCCTCTTCCAGGGTGCCGGTAATCACGCTATTGGCCACGTCACCGTTCCAGGCCCAGGCGCCATTGGTATCCGGAGTAAAGAGCGGGTCATCCACCACGCCAGTGAGGCTAACGTTCACGGTGACCGGATCGGATTGGGCGGTGGCCGGATTCGGCGCCAGGCCATCCTGTTCACTTTCGGTGGCGATGGCGGAGATCTGAACCGGAAAGGTACCGCCGGGCACGGACACGGAGCTGATGTCCTGCTTCGGAATCAACAACACATTACCGGCCTGCACATCACTCCAATCCGCCAGGTAACGGCCCTGATCCGGGTTGTCCACCACGGCACCGTTCTGGCCGATAACAGACCAGCCTTCTGGCACCTCCAGTTGAAGCTGCAGGGTTTCGGAGCCGTCCACGTCGGCCAACGAGGCGTCCACCAAACGGGCCACATCAATCTGCGCGTCTTCCAGTTCATTCAACGTGCCGGTGGACCGGATATCCGGGATATCCGCCACCGGGGTCACCGCCACGTTAACGGTATGCGGGGTTTCGGCGGTATCGCCGTTTTCCTTTTCGGTGGCAATGGCGGTGACATCAAACTGGTAGTTGCCAGCGATGCCTTCCTGCGCCCGCACCGTCAGGTTATCGAACTGGTCTTGGGTCAGGGTATCGCCATCGGCCAACACAGAGCCATTCAGCTCCAGAATCAGCCCGCTCTCGATGCTTTCGATCCGGTAACTCAGCACCTCGGAGCCGTCGGTATCGAACAGGGTGGCACTCAGGTTCACGGCGGCCGCCGGGTCATCTTCGTTGATGCCGATATCGCTGGTCGGCGCATCCCAGAGCGGCGCATCCGCCACGGAATGCACCGTAATGGGCGCTGAATCGTTAAAGTCACGGGTCGCCCCGGTGGCCAGTGATACGACCACATTCATCTGCAATTCCGGATTCACCGTTTGCAATGAGGTATTCAGGGCTGGCTCAAAGGTGAGCACACCATTGGGCACTGCCACACCACCAGGCCCCTGGGTCAGGTCCGAACCTGATAGATAGGGGTTGCCATTGCCATCCACCGGCAACGCGACGCCATCCAGATATAAAAGCCCCCCGTCCAGGGACGTGCTATCGAAGGCGATCAGGGTAACAATATCGCCCTGATCCTGATCGCCGGGATCCGCGCGCAGATCCACCACCAGCGACGTATCTTCGTCACCTTCCACCGGCTGAACCACCACGGTGCCATCGGCGTCCCGCACGTTCAGCAGCAGATCCAGGTTGGACACATCACCGTCACCATCGGTGACCATGGCCTGCATATTGTCGGTATCGAAAGCGCCACCGAAGTTGAAGACCTCATCGGTGTCCACGGTGAAGTTACCGTCACTGTGCAGCGTCATAACGCCGTACTGGGCACCGGTGGCATCGGTGAGGGTAATGGTGATCGGGTCAGTATCGAAGCTGTAGTCCACATTGCGATAGGTAACCTGCGTCAACGCACCACCATCCGCCCCGGTAATGTTCGGGTCGCTGAGCAGGTTGCCGCTGATATCATCGCCTTCAGTGATGGTGCGCTCTTCAGTGACGTCTTCAGGGATGTCATCAGCCACTTCGAACACCAGTGGCCCGCTGTTGGACACGTCACCATCGGCGTCGGTCACGGCCACCTGGAACGCCACATCGATGGCGTCGCGGGTGTTATCGCCCTGGGGATGATCCAGCGGGCCGAGCAACTGCAGGGTGCTGCTGCCGTCGGTGTTGACCCGAATCTGGAATACCGGATCACCCGCGCCGGTCTGGGCGACCCACCAGCCATCTGCGTTGGCGGCGGAAGCCAGTGTTACCGCCAGGCCCCCACTGGTCAGCGCCGTCGTCAGCGAAACGCTGGTATCCACCACCTGATCGCTGCCTGCCTGCAACCCCAGGCTGGCCTGCCCCTCGGGGGTGGCGCCGTTTTCCAGGCCATCTTCATCCACCTGACCCGGATCCGACGGTACGGTGACCGGATCATGGCCATCGCTGATATTCACGGTGGCATCGGCCAGTGCGGTGCTACCATCCGCATCAATGGCTGCCACCGGCACGGTCAGCGAGAGCAGGTCATCACTGAGGTGATCCACCGGCCCGAGAATCTCCAGGTTCAACGGCACCGAAGCCGTCGTGCCCGGTGCAATATCCACGTCGCCGGGCAAGGTAAAGCGCAATACCGTCTGCCCGTTGACCCGGGCTTCCAGGGTCTGGTCGTTGGCCACATACCATTGCAGCGCGACGCCGTTCTGGGTCACCGGCTGGCCGCCGGCATTCATCACCGGGCTGCCATTGCCTGTTTGGAACGCGACCTCCACGACCGGATCTCGGGACGCGGTAATCTCCACGTCGACACTGTCGTTGGCCGTGAGGATCTCGCCGTCCTTGGCCGGTATTTCCGTCACGTCCAGGGTGTCGACAATCACTTCGCTGGGGTCGCCCGCATCGCTGACTTCGATCCCCAGATTCACGGTGACCACATCGCCATCGCTGTCCTGGGTGCGCAGGCGCAGCGGTACCGGCAAGGGATCGAGTCGGTTACCGTTGCCATCCACCTGATCCAGTGCCTGGTAGAGGGTAAAGTCATAACCGATCTGGCTGTCGTTCTCCGGCGCTACCGCGTCCTGCAGGGTGGCCACAAACACCGGGTTATTCACATCATCGGTGTACGCGGTCAGCGTCTGCCCATCGGCGCTGAGCTGGTATTGCAGCTCAACCCCGCCACTGCTCAGGTCCGGCTGTGAGGAGCCGCCGGCAAAGCCGAGTGAGACAATCCGGTCACTGCCCACGGTCACATCCACATTGCCCTGGGCGGACACGGACGCCTGCGAGGCCAGTGCCTCTTCATCGACACTGGCGCTGGTGGTTTCCGCCAATGCCGGGTTCTGGCCATCGTCGATTTCCAGCTGGAACAGCCCCGGCTGGGCGTCGGTGCCGTCGGTATCTGTAGCGATTACCGCAAACGGCAGGTTCAGCTGTTCACTGCCGAGGTGATCCAGCGGCCGACGCAGGTCCATCTGCAGGCTGACCTCAAGGTCGCCATTGGCCTGTGCGGCGGCATTAAGGGTAGCCACAAACACCACCACGCCGCCGGCCATGGCGGTAATGCTGCTGCCGTCGGTGGCCACCTGATAGGTCAATGCGTCGCCCAGGCTGGTCAGCCCGAGATCATTAAGCAGGGACTCCTGCTGGCCGGCATCATTGAAGAAGCGCGCGGTGTCCGCATCCAAATCATCGGAGCCCGCTTCAATGGTGACCACGGTGCCAGGCTGATTGGGCTGGTTGATCACCGCTTCGGTAATCGTCCCGTCATCGTTGTTAACAATCCCTGCCGCCCCGTCGGTAATGGTGATCACCACGTCCGAAGTGGACGTATCGCCATCGGCATCACTGGCCGTGTAGGTGAACGGCAGCTCCTGCACTTGCTGGTTATCCAGATTGCGGCTGGCATTCAGGCTCCAACTACCATCCTGATTAACGGTGAGCGTGCCCTTGTCGGTACTGACTACCGCCGGGCTACCGAACGCCACGCTGTAATCGGTGCCATCCACATTGATCGATTGCAGCGTAAAGGGTTGTTCCAGTACTAGGTCGTTATCGAACAGGTTGCCGCTGCCGGTCTCGCCTTCCACGGCGCTGCCGGCATCGTCAAAGGTGAAGGGGCGGGAATCGTGCACGATGATGAACACATCCGCTGCCAGGGTTTCCGAGGTGCCATCCGCATCGTTTTGGGTGGCATCCACGTTTACGTGCAACAGGGAACGGTCGAGTCCGGGGCGTTGATCCACCGGCGCGGTCAGCGCAACGCTGACGCCATCGCCGTCCCCGGTGAGGGTAATCGTCATCACGGTAGTGCCGTCTGTACGCACCACGGTCAGGCTCTGGCCATCGCCGGCCACGTTGACGGTGACCGCCTGCCCTTCGGACAGAATGCTCGCCAGCTTGTCCTGGCTACCCGACAGGCTGACCTCGTCCGCATCCTGAATGCGGATATCGCCTTCGTCACGGCTGATGCCGAACGCTGCCAACTGATTTTCAGCCACCACCATGACCTGGGGCTCAATCAGTGTCGGCGTGGCATCCGCGGCCATGTTGCCGGCCAGGTCCTGCACCTGGGCGTTCAGGGTCCACTGCACCTGACGATCCAGATCCGCCGCATCAATGGGCACCGTCCAGGTGCCGCCAAAGACATCGCCGGTAAAGGTTTTCGTCAGGGTGCCGTCTGATAACGTCACGGTGACGGTCTGGCCGTCTTCCGCCGTGGTGGTGCCGCTCAGCTCATCGACCTGACCCAGCAGGAACTGGGTCAATGGCAAGCCGTCCGGCCCGGTGTCGATATCAATGGCCACGCCCAGATCGATGTCGGCCGTGGACGACGCGGTGGCCGGGTTGCCCGCCAGATCTTCCGTGCTAACGGCCACTGTAACGGCCCCGTCCACAAACCCGGACAGATCCACCGGGCCGGCATTCCAGCCCCCCCCACTGACGGAGGCATCGGGTACCGTCACCTGGTTACCGGCGCTGTCGGTGAGCACGATGCTCACCGGTTGATTGTCTTCCACGCCGGTCACGGTGCCTTGCAGATTCACACTGCCAACACCGGCGGCGTTGTAAACGATCTCGCCGTTGGGACCGAGGGTTGGGTCCGCATCGTCAATAAATTCGACAGTGACCTGGGCCAGGGTGTCCTTGTCCACGGTATCGGCGGCGGTGTCGGCGTTACCCGCCCGGTCGTCGCTGTTCAGGGTCACCGTCAGGGTGCCATCGTCCAGCGAAGACAGGTCCAGATTGCTCAGGGTCCAGCTGCCATCCGAGGCCACGGTGGTATTAAAGGTGAGCGTGTCGGTGCCATCGAAAACCGACACCGCCAACGGACGACCGGCTTCGATATCCGCCGTGCTCCCAGACAAGGAAACACGAGTGGCCTCAGCCGCATTGATCACCATGCCCGCTGACACGTTCACGGTGTCGTCGATGGAGGCCAGGGTGTCGTGAATAATGTCGTCGGAGGCGGTGGCCACGTTGCCGGCGGTATCCTGCACCGACACATCCACGGTCAGCGGGCCTTCCGCCAGGCCAGACACATCCACATCGGCCAGCGACCAAGCGCCACCGACCACATCGGCGGTGCCGGTCATCTCTGTGCCGGCACTATCCGTGAGGGTGATCTGAACGGTCTGGCCGTCCTCCACATCAGTGACCACACCGGACACAGTCGTGGTGTCGTCTTCGTCCGCATTGAGATAGCCGCCAAAGCCATCATTAATGAAGTCATCGTCGAACATAACGGTGATGTCGGCAGTGGCATCCTTGCTGGCCGCGTAGCTATTCGTCGCTTCGTTACCGGCCTGGTCGAACACACTCACATCGATGGTGAGGGGGCCATCCGCCAATCCACTCAGGTCTGCCGGGTCCGCCGCCCAGGACAGATCGCTCTGCACCACTGCGGTGGTGGTGACCGTGGTCGCCCCATCGGTGATTGCCACCTGAATGGTGCGCCCCACTTCCACGTCGACCACCGTGCCATTCACCACCGTGACCGGCGCTTCCTGGGCGTTAATTACATCGCCCTGATCCAGCGACGTCACAGTAATCGCCGCATTCGGATCGTGTTCAATGGTGGCGCTGGCACTGGCCGGGTTGCCGGCGTCATCCGTGGTGGTCGCATTCAGGGTCAGGGTGCCGGGGGCCAGGCTGCTCAGGTCTTCGGTGGTGGACCAGGTGCCGCCGAGCTGCACCGTGGCCTGAAAATTCAGGCTGAGATTATTGGCATCGGTCACGGTGAGGAAAACGATATCCCCCACCTCCACGTTATTCACGGTGCCGGAAAGCACCGTGGCATTGTCTTCCGCATCGTTAAGGATGCCGGTAAAGCCTTCAAACACCTCGGCATCTTCAAAGCGGGCGGTGAGTGTGGCCAGGGTGTCCTTGTCAAAGGTAAAGGTCTGTTCGGCCTCGTTGCCGGCAATATCAGTACCGGTCAGCGTCATGGTCAGGGCGCCGTCGGACAGGCCACTGAGGTCCGCATTGTCCAGCGACCAGCTGCCATCCGCTGCGATGGTCACGGTGTCCGTTACCGTGCCGCCACCTTGATCGGTGATCAGCACATCCAGCGTGCGACCGGATTCGATATCCGTCACCGTGCCGGTGAAGGACACACCAGCCGCCACTTCGGCGGCATTCAGCACCCCGTCGTCCAGTGCCGGGCTGGCCAGATCATTGTTGATCACGGCTACCGGATCGTAGATGAATGTATCGGTAGCCGTGGCGGTATTACCGGCCTGATCCGTCACTGTCGCGGTCAGGGTAATATCGCCTTGCTGCAGGGAGGACAGGTCCACATCCGGGGCCTGCCAAAGCTCACCGTTAACGGCCACGCCCGGCACGTTCACCACATTGCCGAAGGCGTCTTCCACGGTAACCGTCACCGTCTGGCCATCTTCCACCAACGGCGCCGTGCCTTGCAGGGTAACGGTCGGGAATTCGCTGGCGTTGTAGTAACCGCCCACCCCATCTGGCACCTGCTCATCCACAAATTCGGCGGTGAGCTGGGCCTGGGTATCTTTCACAAACGACGCCGTCTGGGCCGCCGGGTTGCCGGCTTCATCCGTGGTGTTGGCTTGCAGAGTAATCGGCCCGTCGTTAAGCCCGCTCAGGTCCACATCCGCCAGCAACCAGGTGCCATCGGCGGCGATAGTAGCGGTGCCGTCCACGCTGTTGCCGCCGCTATCAGACAGCGTAATCGTCACGTCCCGACCGGTTTCCACATCGATCACAGAACCACTGAAATCGATATCATCCACTTCCGCCGCATTAAAGGTGTTGCCCGCATCGGCGGCGATATCCGCCACCAATTGCGCCACCGGGTCGTAGATAATGCTGTCGCTGGCCGTGGCCTCATTACCCGCCGCATCTTCCGCCACCACGCTCAGCAACAACGCGCCCTGGGCCAGTGACGACAGGTTTGCGCCGTTCACCTGCCAGGCGCCGCCGCTCACTGTGGCGCTGAACGTCTGCGTCGCATTGTTAATGTCGGTAATCGTGATCGCCACCGACTGGCCATCTTCAATGCCGGTGACCGTGCCGCCAAAGCTGGCGCTCTGCCCTTCCACCGCGTTCAGATAACCGGCGATGTTCTCCGGCTGTTGCGGGTCGTCGTACAGGGCGGTGATGTCCGCGCTGGTGTCTTTGAGCACCGTATCGGTGATCGACGCCGGGTTGCCGGCCTGGTCCACGGTTTGTGCGGTGAGTGTCAGGTCGCCGTCATTGAACCCGCTCAGGTCCGCATTGGGTACCGACCAGTTGCCGCTGGCGTCCAGGGTTGCCTGGTAGGTCTGGTCCGGGTTCACCCCGTCACTGACGGTAATATCCACAGTGGCCCCGGCCTGCACATCCGCGAAGGAACCAGACAGAACGGTGTCCGGGGCCTCGTCATTATTCAGCACGGTATCCGCCCCGGTGTCAGCGGTGATGCTAATGCCGGTGGCCAGGGTGTCTTTGAGAAAATCGGTGGTTTCGGTGGCCGGGTTACCGGCGATATCGGTACCGGTCAGCGTCACGGTCAGGGTGCCGTCCGCCAGTGCGGACAGGTCTGCATTGTTTAACGTCCAGCTGCCATCGGCGGCAATCGTTACCGTGTCGGTAAACAATCCGCCCTGTCCGTCATCAATACTGATCGCCAGATCACGGCCAGATTCGATATCCGTGACCGTGCCGGTGAGCGAGACTCCGGCATCGATTTCCACCTTGTTGAAGGTGTCATCATCCAGGGCCGGGCCGGTGACATCATCATTGATGGTGGCATTGGGATCATAAATGAATGTATCGGCCGCAAACGCCGGGTTACCGGAAATATCCACCGAGGAGGCGGTCAACGTGATCTCGCCGGGCACCAGGGAGGTCAGGTCCACATTTGGGGCCTCCCAGGTGCCGCCGGAAGCCGTTACCCCCGGCACCGAAATTTCATTGCCTTCGCTATCGCGTACCGTCACGGTGATGGTGGCACCGTCGACAATGTTAGTGGCATCCCCGCGCAAGGTGACGCCACCGTCCGCCTCCACCTTGTTGTAATACCCACCGACTCCGTCTGGGGTTTGCTGATCGACAAATTCTGCGGTCAGATCATTGACCGTGTCCTTCAGAAATTGTGTATCGCGAACGGCTTCGTTACCGGCAATGTCTGTGGTGACCACCGAAAAGCTCAATACGCCGTCGGCCAGCCCGCTGACATCCGCACCGGCCAGCGACCAGTTGCCACTGGCATCAATCTGTACCGTGGCGATCACTTCACCGCCCTGGCCGTCACTGATGGTAATGAACACATCCCGGCCGCTTTCCACGTCGTTAACGGTGCCGGAAAAATCCACGCCGCCCACTTCCGCCGCATTCAGAATACGGCCGGCACTGGAGGTAATCGGCGCCGGAATCTCGGCCACCGGATCGTAAATAAAGTCATCGCTGGCAAAGGCCGGGTTGCCGGACGCATCTTCCGAGGTGGCGATAAGCGAAATGTCACCAGGCACCAGTGAGGAAAGATCCACATCCGTGGCCTGCCAGGTGCCACCGGAAATGGTGACACCGGCGACAGAGACTTCATTGCCCTGGCTGTCGCGCACCGTCACGGTCACATCGCGGCCATTCAGAATGGCATCGGCAGTGCCCTGCAGCGTGACCAGGTTGGCCACTTCCGCCGCGTTGTAATATCCACCAACCCCATCCGGGGTTTGCTGATCCACAAATTCTGCGGTCAGGTTGTTCTGGGTATCCTTGTAGAACAGAGTATCGCGAGTGGCTTCGTTACCGGCGATATCCGTGGTGGTGACTGAAAAGTTCAGCACGCCATCCGCCAGGCCGGACACATCCACATCATTCAACGCCCAGTTGCCGCTGGCATCGACCACCGCCGTGCCAGAAACAGGCACACCGTTTTTGTCAGTCACGGTGATGCTCAGTTCGCGGCCCACTTCCACATCGTTGATGGTGCCGGCGAAATCCACCGCGCCCACTTCGGCGGCGTTCAGAATGCGGCCGGCATCGGCGGTAATCGGTGCCGGAATCTCGGCGATGGGGTCATAAATAATCGTGTCGGTGGCGGTCGCCGGGTTACCAGCCTGATCCTCCACGCTGGCGTTCAGGGTTAACTCACCGGGCTGCAGGCTGGACAAATCCTGGTCGGCAACCTGCCAGGCCCCGCCGTTCGCTGAGGCCCCGAAGGTCAACGACACACCCGCTTCATCAGTAACGGTCACCGTCACTAGCTGACCATTTTCCACCCCGGTTACGGTGCCGGAGAAACTGGCCGCCGCGCCCTCAACCGCATTCAGGTAACCGTCGATTCCATCCGGCTGCTGCGGATCAATAAACACCGTGGTAATCGCCGCCTGGGTATCCAGTTCAACGGTATCGGTAATGGCAGCCGGGTTACCCGCCTGATCCACCGTGGTGGCGGTCAGGGTCAAGGTGCCGTCATCAAACACGTCCAGATCCACGTCGGCCACGGACCAGTTGCCGCTGGCATCCAGGGCCGTCTGGAACACCAGATCCGGATTGCCCGCCCCGCTCACTGTCACCTCAACCGCCGCGCCGGCCTGCACATCAGCAAAGGTGCCAGACAGCGTGTTGTCCACCGCTTCCACCGCGTTCACCACCGCATCCGCGCCGGTCTCGGCGGTAATGGTGACGCCACTGGCCAGGGTGTCTTTCAGAAAATCCGTACTTTGGTCGGCCGGGTTACCGGCGATATCCGTGCCGGTAAGGGAGACGGTCAGGGTGCCGTCCGCCAGTGCAGACAGGTCCGCATTGCTCAGTGTCCAACTGCCATCGGCGGCAATCGTCACCGTGTCGGTAAAAAGCCCGCCCTGCCCATCGTCAATGGTCAGGTCCAGGTCGCGACCGGGTTCGATATCCGTGACCGTGCCGGTCAGGGTGACGCCGGCATCGACTTCTGCCTTGTTGAAAGTGCCATCGTCCAGGGCCGGGCCGGTCACATCATCATTGATGGCCGCATTGGGATCATAAATAAAATCATCGACGGCAAAAGCCGGGTTGCCGGAGAGATCCTGGGTGGCGGCGGTGAGGGTAATATTGCCTTCCGCCAGGGAAGACAGATCCACCCCCGCGGCCTGCCAAGCCCCACCTGAAATCGTCACCCCGGGGATCGTCACCGTGTTTCCAGCACTGTCGGTTACCGTCACCGTCACCGGGCGCCCGTTAAAGATGGCATCCGCAGTGCCCTGCAGCGTGACCAGGTTGGCCACTTCCGCGGCGTTGTAATAACCACCAACGCCATCCGGGGTTTGCTGATCCACAAATTCTGCAGTCAGGTTGTTCTGGGTGTCCTTAAAGAACAGGGTGTCGCGGGTCGCCTCATTGCCGGCGATATCGGTGGTAGTCACCGAGAATTGCAGAGCGCCATCCGCCAAGCCGCTGACATCTGCGCCGACCAATGACCAGTTACCGCTGGCATCCACCTGAACGGTGCCCGTCACCTCCATGCCCAGGGTGTCGGTAATGGTAATCGCCACATCCCGGCCGCTTTCCACATCATTCACGGTGCCGGAAAAATCCACGCCGCCCACTTCTGTCGCATTGAGAATACGGCCGGCACTGGAGGTAATGGGCGCCGGAATCTCTGCGACAGGGTCATAAATAATGGTGTCGGACGCCGTGGCCCGGTTGCCGGCCTGGTCCTGCACGATAGCGTCCAGGGTCAGCTGCCCGGGTTGCAGGCTGGACAGGTCCTGATTATCCACCTGCCAGGCGCCACCGCTTACCAGGGCACCAACCGTCAACGATCCGCCGCTACCATCGCTGATGACCACGTTGACAGTCTGGCCATCCTCCACACCGGTCACCGTGCCGGAAACACTGGCGCTGTCGCCTTCCACCTGATTCAGATAACCCGCCACCCCGTCCGGCTGCTGCGGATCAATAAAGACTGCGGTCACCGTGGCCAAGGTGTCCATTTCAACGGTGTCGGTAATGGATGCCGGATTACCGGCCTGGTCAACGGTGCTGGCGGTCAGGGTCAGGGTGCCGTCATCAAACACGTCCAGATCCACATCCGCGATCGACCAGTTGCCATTGGCATCGAGGGAGGTCTGGAAAACCAGATCCGGATTGCCCGCCCCGCTCACCGTCACCTCAATCGCCGCGCCGGCCTGCACATTGGCAAAGCTGCCGGACACCGTGTTGTCCACGGCTTCCACCGCATTGACCACGTCATCGGCGCCGGTATCGGCTTCGATAGTCTGGCCACTGGCCAGGGTATCCTTGATGCTATTGTCACCACCGGTCACCCGGTTGCCGTACGGATCGGCATAGGTGGCCACCGCCACCAGCGGGCCTTCTTCCAGCGAGCTCAGATCCGCATCAACCACCGTGAACTGGTCATTCTGCACCATCGCCTGGAACGTCAACGTATTGCCCAGGGAGTCGATCACCACCACATCCACCAGGGTGTCGTCAGCAATGCCCGAGGAAGTCCCCACTAAGTCAACCGCAGACTGTTCGAACTGATTGATGTAACCGTCGCCACCATCCTCAATACGGATGCCAATGGCCGCATCGTTGGGCAGCAAATCCGGCGGCGGCCCGTTGGGCGTCTGGCGGTCGGACTCTCCCGTATCAGCCACCCCACGGGTGGTATAGCCGGAATCGGGAATTTCGACGCGGCCATCACGGGTAATATTGGAGAAGAAGGTCGCCAGGGACGACTGGCTGGAGGAGGAAGAGGGCAGATCCGGTTGGTCGGTTGTTTCAGGCGGGTCCAGAACCGGCACACCAGGCTGGCGGATTTCGCCCGGCGCCAACGGCACCAGCGAACCATCCTCCAGCAGTTTCCAGTCCAACCCGTTCAGCTGCAGATATGCCTGCACCGCCACCGCACTTCCCTCTGCCATGGGTCTGTTCCCGCATCGATGTATTGTCGTCGTTCAACTGCCGCATCCGCCGCTATCACGACAGCGCCCTTACGAATGAGGCTATTTCATTTTTGTACCACAGTAACAGAACACTTTATAGCGCATAGACGTGCAACACAGTGCAATCCTTCACTCTAAATTTCCCCAGCCAGAGCCCTACCCCCGCCGTACCCTTTCTGTTTGAATAGCCCACCGTTCTGGCAGAATCAGACTCATGGCACGCATTCCGGAAAATTTCACGCATGATCTGTTGGCTCGCACCGATCTGGTCGAGCTGATTGATGCCCGTGTGCCCCTGAAAAAAACCGGTCGCAACTACAGCGCCTGCTGCCCCTTCCACCAGGAAAAAACCCCCTCCTTTACCGTGGCCCCGGATAAGCAATTTTATTACTGCTTCGGCTGCGGCGCCTCCGGCAATGCGGTGGGTTTCCTGATGGAATACGAGCACCTGAGTTTCCCCGAAGCCGTAAAGCAACTGGCCAGCCGCGCCGGCATGGAAGTGCCGGAATCGCGCCCGGAAACCGCCGCCGACCGGCAAAAGAAAGACCGCCTGCAGTCACTTTACGACCTGCTCAGCCGCGCCGAAAAGTTCTATGCGCAACAGCTCCGCCAGGCCCCTGAGCGGCAAAAAGCAGTGAACTACCTTAAAAATCGTGGATTGAGCGGCCAAATTGCAAAAACCTTCGCGATTGGCTTTGCCCCACCCGGCTACGATAATTTGATCAACGGCCTGTCACTCACCGAAACCAGCCTGGAACACGCGCTCACCGGTGGCCTGCTGGTGCGCAAGGACGACACCGGCCGCACCTACGACAAATTCCGCGATCGCATCATCTTCCCGATCCGCGACAGCCGCGGGCGCACCATCGGCTTTGGCGGCCGGGTGCTCGGCGACGGCAAACCCAAATACCTGAACAGTCCGGAAACCCCGGTATTCCATAAAGGCCAGGAACTCTACGGACTATGGGAATGGCGCCAGAGCCGAGACCGCAGCGACCGGCTCTATGTGGTGGAAGGCTACATGGACGTGATCGCCCTGACCCAGCATGGCGTGCCCAACGTGGTCGCCACCCTGGGCACCGCCACCACCGAAGATCACGCCCGCAAGCTGTTCCGCCAGGTCAACGAAGTCATTCTCTGTTTCGACGGCGACAAAGCCGGCGTACGCGCCGCCTGGCGGGCGCTGGAATCGCTACTGCCAGCACTGGATGACGGCAAGCAGGTACGATTCCTGTTCCTGCCGGACGGCGAAGACCCGGACACCCTCGTGCGCCAGCAAGGCCCCGAAGCGTTGCGAGCACTCACTGACAAGGCCGACGCCCTGTCCACTTACCTGTTCCGGCACCTGTCCGAAGGACTCGACCTGAACACCGTGGACGGCCGCGCTCGCCTGGCCCGGCTGGCCCTGCCGTTTCTGGATAAACCTGCCGGCCCGGTGTACCGCGCCCTGCTCACCGAAGAGCTCAGCCGCCTCACCCGGCTGGACAAGGAATCGCTGATCCAGCTCAAGCCCGCCCCGGCGGCGCCTCGCCCGACCGCGCCGCCGGCGCCCTCCGAGCCCAGCCAGGACGCCACTGCGTACGGCTACGAGGATGCGGGCTACCCGCCGCCCGGCGACGACCTCGGCATGCCCTACCCGGAAGACTTCGGCTTCCCGGACGACGGCGCCCAGCGCATCGGCAACACGGGCTTCAGCGGCGGCAATCCCAATCGCACGCGCCCCAATCCGCGCCAAGACAGCGGCCGCAAAGGCCCGCTCACCCTGGCCGAACGGCTGGTGCTGGTCCTGCTGGACTACCCCTCACTGATTGATCAGCACCCGCTCCCGGACGGCATCGAGCAACTCCCTCTGCCGCATATCGACCTGCTGACTCAAGTGGCCAGCCTGTGTCGCCAGAATCACAGTGCTGCAGCGCTGCTCGGCGCCCTGATGGCGCTGGAACAAGGGGAAACCCTGTCGCGCCTGCTCAAGGCCAGCCTCAAACCACCCATGGCGGAAGAAATGGCCACCCGGCTGTGGCTGGACGCACTCTCACAACTGGAAGTCACCCGCCTGGAAGTCGCCCTACAGGAAGTAGAACAGGCCGGCATGCCCGACCCGGCACACTGGCAGGCACTGCACAAAGCCCTGGCCGAAGCGCGCCAACACGCCCGTAAACCCTTCGACTAGCAGCCTGCCAGCCCAGTGCGCACCATACCCCCGGGGTTGCATTGACTGGCCGTGGCCCCCACATCCCGGTATAATACGCCGTTTTCCCACGCCACCATCACGCTGGCCA